>Ga0070689_100000194_pt1 | contig 37040 bp, 27 predicted proteins | sample KBSS23HmetaG_FD_64669 | JGI IMG/M metagenome (GOLD analysis project Ga0070689, IMG submission 64669) | Switchgrass rhizosphere microbial communities from Kellogg Biological Station, Michigan, USA - KBS S2-3H metaG | ecosystem: Host-associated > Plants > Roots > Rhizosphere ...
GCGCAAGCTACAAACTCATAACAATTTCGGGCCCGCCGCGCATGCATTGGGCATGGGCCCATGCCAATGTGCACGCCGATGAGGAACTTCACGATGCGACATGTGCACGCCGCGGCCTTTGTGAGCCTCGACGGCGTGATGCAGGCGCCCGGTGGCCCGCAGGAAGACCCCACTGGCGGCTTCGAGCTCGGCGGCTGGACGGTCAACTATTGGGACGACGTCATCGGCGACGTGATGGCCGGCATCTTCGGTCAGCCGTACGACCTGCTGCTCGGTCGCAAGACGTACGAGATCTTCGCGGCGCATTGGCCGTACATCGAGAACGATCCGTTCGCAGACGCACTGAACAACGCGAAGAAGTACGTCGCCACGTCGTCGAGGGAGCCGCTGCAGTGGCAGAACTCAGTTGCCATTCACGACGTGTCGACAGACGTGTCACGGCTGAAGCGCGAGGACGGCCCGACGCTGCTGACTCAAGGCAGCAGCCAGCTGCTGCAGACCCTGCTCAAGCACGACCTCGTCGATCGCATCCATCTGCTCATCTATCCGCTGGTGCTGGGCAAGGGTAAGCGCCTGTTCGGCGCCGGCGCGATCCCGACCGCCCTCAAGCTGATGGACTCCAAGGTCTCGCCGAGCGGCGTCACCATCGTCACGTACGAGCGCGCCGGCATGGTCGAGCCCGGTTCCTTCGCGCTCGACCACCCTTCGGCCGACGAGCTCGCGCGTCGCGAGCGGATGCAGCGCGAAGGCTGACGACGGTCAGACCAGTCGCTGCCGAAGTGCGACCAGCACGGCCTTGGTGCGGTCGCTCACGCCCAGTTTCGCAAGGATGCTGGAGACGTGATTGCGAACGGTGCCTTCGCCGAGCTTGAGCGCCGCCGCGATCTGGGTGTTCGCCAGTCCGTTCGTCATGAGACTCAGCACTTCGCGTTCGCGAGCCGTGAGCGGATCGGCCGCGGACAACGGCGGTACGCGCATGTCTGCGACGTCCGTCGATGGAGTCAGAGCCGCGTGCAGAAAAGTGCCGCCGGCGGCGACCGTGCGAATCGCTTCGACCAGCGTGTCCGGAGTCGTGCCCTTCAACAGAAAGCCGCGGGCCCCGGCGCGTATTCCGCCGATCAGCGCCGCGTCGTCTTCGAAGGTCGTGAGCAACAGGGTCGGCGGCAACGCGGACTCACGTGCGAGTGCCGAGAGCACCTCGACACCGTTCAATCGCGGCATGCGCACGTCGAGCAGCAAGACGTCGGGTCGGCACTCGAGCACCTTCGCGACAGCCGCTTCACCTTCTTCCGCTTCCGCAACGACCGAGATCCCTTCGAACAGCCCGAGCAACGCACGCACGCCGCTGCGAAACAGCGCTTGATCGTCTGCTAGACAGACTCGAATCACGTAACGGCTCCGAGCGCGGGAATCTGACCCTGCACGCTGAAGCCGCGACCCGGTGCGCAGGCGATCGAGAGACTGCCACCCAATGCCTCGAATCGCTCGCGCATGCCGGTCAGCCCGTGTCCTTCGACGACTTCGCCGCCGCGGCCGTCATCGCGCGCAGCGATCGACAGCGCGCCGTCGAGCGCTTGGCGAATTTCGATCGAGAGCTCTCGCGCCTGCGCATGGCGCAAGGTGTTTGTGATCAGCTCCTGCACACAGCGCAGGATAACGTCGGCACGCGCCGGGTCGAGCGCCGTCAGCTCGTCCGGAAGCGTCAGATCGACGCGCAGGCCTGGCAGGCCCTCGGTCAACGACAGCAGGGTCGCGCGCAGATCGACCGGTTGAACCCGGATCTGGCTGACCACGCCGCGCACTTCGTCCAGCAGCGTTCCTGCGATGGTCCGCGCACACCGAACATGCTCGACACTGGCTCCTTGTGCTAATCGGCTGGCGACATCGAGATGGACGGTCAGGCTCGTGAGGTTGTGGCCGAGCACGTCGTGCAGGTCGCGCGAGATCCGCAGGCGTTCAGCCATGCGTGCGTTGTCGGCCAGCAGTGCATGCGTTGCACGTAACTCCGCATTCACGTTCGCCAGGCTTTGCCGGGCGCTCGCTTCACTGCGCGCGAGGTGCGCGGCGCTCACGGCAAACAGCTCGAATCCGCAGGTACTTACGAGTACCAGCAGCGACATGCCGTCGGCTTGATCGACGCATTTCATCAGCGCCAGCGCTGCGGATTGAGCCAGCACTGCGGCGATAGCCCGGCGCAACGTCGTCGACCAGGCAATCTGCCAGGACACGACCACGAGCAAGGCCGTAATCAGGAAATTGGGATACAGCCAGACAAGATACAGCGCGCTCAAGCTCTGCAGGATCAGCAGGGCGGTCTGCTCGCGCTCGTCGATTCGCGTCCGGGAAGCCAGCGCGTAAGCGCCGATGAAGACGGCATAGCCGACTGACCATTGAATCGGCCATTGCTGTGACAGGCCGAACTTGTCGAGCTCGAACAGCGCCGTGAATGCGGCGCGCATTCCCGCGGCCGCAATCATCAGGATGCAGCCGATGCGCACCAGTGAAGACTGTGTGAGCCCCATGCAATCGAGTCTAGCCACGCGTGCCAGGCGTGTCACATGACTCCTGTCATGCCTCCCGGCCATGACGCTGCTCACTTTCGCAGCTGTGGGCGCCGCCCGAGACTGCGGCCCATTCACACCAACCGAGGATTCATCGATGCGAACGCTGCTCATGTGCCTGCTGGCCGCCCTGGCAATGTTGAACGGTGCCGATTCCCGTGCCGATGCACAGGCCGCGTTCGCACGAATGCGCAGCCTGGTTGGCGAGTGGCACGCGCCTTTGCCGAACAACGAGACGATGGTCGACATCTTCCGGCCGATCGGCTTCGGCACGGCGTTGCTGCACGAGGAATGGAAGAACGGCGAGCAGCTGACTGCGACGGTCTTCTACGTCGTCGGCTCGGAGCTGCGCGCCGATCACTACTGCGACATGGGCAATCAGCTGCACTACGTCGACGAGTCCAGCGATCCGCAGATGCTGCGCTTCGTGCTGCGCGATGCGAACAATCTCGACACGCATCCGCATCACTTTCATTCGACCACTTGGCGCTACGTCGACGCCGGGCACCACGTGCAGGATTGGGAGGCGATGACTCCGGGCAAGCCGTCCAAGACCATCCGCATGGAATTCGCGCGCGTTGCTGCCGCGAGCATCGATCCGCAAGCAGTCGTTCGCGCCGACGTGCAAGCGTTGAACGATGGCAACGCTGCCTCACTGCTATCGCTGTTCGCGGCGGACGCAAAGATCTTCAAGGTCTCGCAGGATGCGGATCGACTCACGGGAGATCTGTCGGACACGATGGGCACGCAGGATCAGCGCAAGGCTTACTTCAGCGAGATGCTTGCCAAACGACCTCTCTCGCGCGTCGATCTGCTCGACAGCGTCGCCGCCGGCGATCTCGTCGCTGCGAAGCTGAAGTTCACGAGTCCGGACGGCACGCCGCCCGGCTACGTGCTGGCGATCTATCGCGTTCGCGACGGGCTGATCCAGGATCTGTGGCACATCGCGAGAGCGGAGCAGGATGATGCCGCAGCGTCACGCTCCGCCGAGGATGTGATCGCGAAGTTCGGTGCTGCGAACAATCGCGGTGACGTCGAGGCCTTTCTCGCTCTGTTCAGTCCGACTGCAAAGAACTTCCGCAACACCGGCAACGCGCACGCGCTCGGCGACCAACCCTCGGTGCGCATCGTCGATGAGAAGTCGCGTCGCGCCGCCTATCAGCAGATGTTCGCGAAGGGCGCGCCAGCACAAGTGCAGACGCTCGGCACCGTCGCGCTCAATGACATGATCATCGTCAGCGAAACGGCGACCTTACCCTCGGGCAAGGTCGCCGATGAGATGTCGGTCTACCGCATCGTGAACGGCAAGATCGAGCGCGACTGGTTCATCTTCGATCAGGAGCGGACGGTGCCGGGGGAAAAAAGCAGCTCATAACTCAGCGCTGCAGCAATTGCACTTCATGCTGCGCTGCTGAGTTTTGAGCCTATTTCTTCCCCCGGCACCGACTCTCAGCCGTACGTCGGCTTCTGCGGCCAGCCGGGCGGGGAGACTTCGAAGTCCTCCTGGCGGCCGTAGGGCGTGCGGTCGAGCAGGGCGTACGCATCGGTGAGCGCTTCGGTGCCACGCGCGTAGGTCGAGTACGTGTGGAACACGTCGTTGTCGATGCGGAAGAACACGCTGAGGCCGTGCTCTTCGCCCTTGGTCGGATTCGGCACCTTGGCCGCGATCATCTCGGCCTTGGTGCGATAGTCGTACTCGACCGGGCGGACGCTCTCGTCGAGCGTCACGTGGAAGTCGTAGTTGAAGTCGCTGCCGAACGAGGAATACCACGGCCACTTCCAGCCTTTCGCCTTCTTGAAGGCTTCGAGCTTGGCAAACGGCGCGCGCGAAACCGTCACGAACGTGGTGTCGCGCTTGGCGAGCATCGACAGGTCGCCGATCGCGTCGACGTAACCCGTACAACCGGGACAGCCTTTCTCCCACGCCGGATCGAACATGAAGTGATAGACGATGAGCTGGCGACGTCCCTCGAAAAGGTCGAGCAGGGAAACGTTGCCGCTGGGGCCTGCGAAGCTGTACGCCTTCTCGATCTTGACCATCGGCAAGCGGCGCCGCGCGGCATTCACGCGGTCCAGCTGCCGGGTCAGCTCCTTTTCCTCTTCCAGCAGCGCTTTGCGCTGGGTCAGCCAGTCGCTTTCCGTTACGACCTGCGGGCTCGGGACGTGTTCTCGCTCAGCCATGGGGATGCCTCCGCTTCGGTTGCTGTGGGCCTGTATCCCAATGACGAACGAGCACCGGCCATTCCTACACCGCCACCTTCCAATAGACGGCGTAGCGCTCATCGAAGATCCGGTTGAGCGGCACGAGCGTCAGCTCGTTCTGCTGACCCACGGTGTGAAATTCGAGCGGGCCCGAGGCCTTGAGCCAGCTCGCCGGATCGCTCGACGACGCGCGGATGACGGGCGCCGCGACCGGCTCGGACTTGTACTCCGGCACCGTCCGCGGCTTGGTCGGCTCCGCACGCAGCGTCTCGGCGGTGAGCCCTGCGGTCCCGAGCTTGCCGGCCAGCACGATCGGTCCGTACATCACGGCCTGCACGGTCGGATCGTCCGGCATCGGCGCGGCATGCAGACGCATCGGCAACCGCAGCTCCACCCGATCGCCATCGCGCCAGGTGCGATCGAGCACGAAGTAGCTGCTCGGCGTCGCAAAACCCTCCAACTGCTTGCCGTTCAGTGACGCCGATCCGCCGATTGTCCAGTACGGCACGCGAATGCGTAGCTGCGCGCGCCTCGGTGCACTCGCGCGAACGGTGAGCGTCACGCGATCGCTTTCTGGAAACGTTGTGTCTTGCACGAGGCGCAGTCCTTTTTCCTGCCACGTCACTTCCGACGGCACGAACAGGTTCACGTACAGCCCGTCGTCGTCCTTGAAATAGATGCTGTCACCGAGTTTCGAGAACGCCTCAGCCATGCTCCCGGTGCAGCACCAAAAATCGTGCATCGACGTACCGAACAGTTTCCAGAAGCCGCTCTGCAACGGCACGTAATATAGTTTGCTGCCGTCGCGCGGATGCTGCACGCCGAGGATGCCGTTGTAGTACGCGCGCTCGTAAAAATCGGCGGCATGCGCATCTGTGGTCCAGCCGAAAACGTGTCGCGTCAGCTTCTGCATGTTGTAGGTGACGCAGCATTCTTGCGTGTAGCCCGACAGCTCCGCGGCGAGTTTGCCTGGCGGCGCATTCCACGATTCGCCATTGCTCGTCCCGCCCGTGCAGTACGAACGACGCTCGGTGACCGTGTGCCAGAAGTAGTCGGAGCAGTCGTGCAGATTGGTGTTGCCGGTGAGCTCGTAACCGCGCGCGGCGCCGATCACCTGCGGGATCGTCGTGTTGACGTGCAGCCCTTGCAGCTCGTCGCGGCCCGCCGCGAGCGGCTCGAAGATGCGACTGCGATTGAAGCGCTGCGCCAACTCGCGCCAGCGATCCTCTTTCGTGAGCTCCGCGAAGTTGTAGAGCACTTCGTTCATGCCGCCGTACTCGCGCTCGAGGATGCGATTCATCAGCGCGTCATCGATCGACCGAACCCATTGCGCGGTCCAGGTCGACATGCCTTGCAGCACATCGCGCGCCTGCGCGTTGCCCGCGAGCACGTGCATGTCGAGCATGCCCGCCATGATCTTGTGCAGCGTGTAGAACGGCGCCCACGCGGGTTGGTTGGCGCGCAGCCGATCGAACAGCTCTTCCGGAAACGCGCTCAAGTAACCGTTGCCGAACTTGGCCTGGCACTTGGCGAGCTCGGCGACGATGGCATCGCCGCGCTCCTGCAACACCTTGTCGTCGGCCTGAGCGAACGACAGAGCGCACGCAGTCAAATAGTGTCCCGTGAAATGTCCACGCAGTTCGTTGTTCGGCGCTTCCCAACCGCCGAGCGGCTCGGCGGAAGAGGGCAGGCCAGCCGTCAACCGGAACATGTGCAGCAACCGATCCGGATCGTAGGCGAGCAGATGCCGGCGATTGACATTCATGGCATCGAGCGCCGCTCCCGGCCGCAGGCGTACCTGCGACAGCTCGAACGGACGCGCGAGGAGCCGCTGTCCCTGCACTTGCCCAAACACTACGCGCGGCCAGTACGAGAGGGCCCCCGCGGTCAGCAGTGAACCGTGGAGGAATGTGCGGCGATCGAAGGGTTGGGCCATGGTGTTGTCGCTGGGAGAGGGACTGTCCCGAAGCATAATTGGCAACGCTGTACATGGACAGCACGGCGGGGCTGTCGCAGCATCGCCTGCATACCCGCCCCCGCGAAGCTCACGAGGAACGACCATGTCGACCACGCCCGCAGACTTTGCCGCCAAATACTCGACCCACTTGAACATCCTGCACGCCGCCGGCCAGACGATCGACGTCAACGCGCTGGTCGCCGCCAACAAGCATCCCTGGTGGAACCAGACGTTGTGTCAGGTCAACGAGTCCGTCGTGCGCCTCGGCGTGGTCCAGGGCGAATATCACTGGCACAAGCACGACAACGAAGACGAGTTCTTCTACGTCGTGAGCGGCCGCTTCCTCATCGAGATGGAGGACCAGACCGTCGATCTGCGTCCCGGCCAGGCGTTCGTCGTGCCGAAGGGCGCGATGCACCGGCCGCGCGCCCCCGAAAAGACAGTCATCCTGATGGTCGAGACTGCTGGTATCGTGCCGACTGGCGACAGCTGAACAATAGCTACAACCGCGGAGCTGCCGATGAAAACGAGTCTACGCGTCCTCTGCGCGAGCCTGGCCGTGCTCGCGCTTTGCCCGGCGGTCCATGCGCAAGCGTCCAAGGACGGCATCTGGTTTCCGACGGCGACGACGCAGACCGAGACCGACGAATACACGCGTTACGAGCTGCTCGCGCCCGGCAGCGCCAAGTTCAAGATCACGTACGAGGTGACCGCGACGACTGCGGGCGCGAAGTATTACTACAACCCGATTCGCAAAGGCAGCACTGCGACCGAAGAGAGCGTGCTCGATGTGATGACCGGCAAGCCGCTCAAGTTCGAGGTCGTGAGCGGGGCCGACGCGCGCAAAGACGCGCTGATGAGCGACGCTGATCTCGACACGAACTACATCAAGGTCACGTTGGCCCGGCCTGTGCCGACAAACGGCCGCGGACGCATCCTGATCATCAAGACGTACGAGGATGCGAAGAGCTACTTCGTCGACGGCAAGACGATCGTGTTCGATCGGCCGCTCGGCGTTCGACGCAACAAGGTCGTACTGCCGCCGGGATACGAAGTCGTCGGCCTCACCGTGCCCTCGCAGTTGCTCACCGAAAGCGATGGCCGGATCTCGATCAGCTTCATGAACAACAATGGGGGCCCGGCACCGTTGATCATCCGCGCGACGAAAACTGCGCAGACTGCCGCGCCGAAAGCGGCAACCAAGCAGCGCAGCTGGGAATCGCCATTCGAAGGCGAGACGGAAGAAGACCGCTTGTCCGAGCGCGCACATCAGGATCGCGACATCGTCTACTTCCTGCAGCAGCCCGAGACGCACGCGTTCGCGCTCTATCACGACTACACCGAATCGCGCCCCGGCGTGAACGGCTACGCGAACGTCGTTCGCAAAGGCAGCACCGCGAGCAATCCCTCGGCGAGCATTCTCGACACCGGCGAGCAACTGCAGGCGAAGGAGATGAGCGGCGCCGAGATGGTTGCGTCGAAGATCAACGCGGGCGACGAGAAGGTCGAACCTGACGCGCGCGTCGTCGTGATTCCGTTTCCGGCGGTGCAAGCCGGCCAATCGTTGCGCTTGCGAATCGCCGAGACCTACACGGCGCCCGTGAGCTACAAGCTCGACGGAGACGAATTCGTGTTCGATCGCAGTCTCGGCCGACCGCGCAACGCTGTCGTGCTGCCCTCGGGTTGGTACTGCACGTTCAGCTCGATTCCAGCGACCGTGACGCAACTGCCCGATGGCCGCGTGCGCCTCGACTACTGGAACGGCCGGCCGGACGGTGTGGACGTGCTGCTGAAAGGGCGCCGTCGCGTCGGCCAATAGGGGTGGCGACGGCGGTTGTGGGGGCGGTTGCGGCGGCGACTGAGCTCAGTTCAGGGACTGATTCATCGACCACAGCACGCCGAACGGATCGCGCAGCTGGCCATACCTGGCACCCCAGAACATCTCCTGCACCGGCATGACGACGGTTGCGCCGGCCGCGACAGCGCGCGACCACCATGCATCGATGTCATCGACCTGCAAGGTGAGATTGAACGCTTGCGGCGCCTGCAACGGATGACCGTATTCCGGATAAGCGTCGCCGAGCATCAGCGAGCTGCCGTTGACGTAGAGATGCACGTGCATCGTGCGGCCCTTCTCGTCGAGCGGGTGGCGAGCGGCTTCGGTGGCGCCGAACGCACGCTGATAGAAATCGGACGCTTTGGCCGCGCCATCGACCTGCAGGTACGCGGTCAGGCCGCCGCGCACTTCCGCTTGCAGGCCCTGCTGTTTCACTTCGGCATTCATGAGCTTTCTCCGGCAAACGGGCCGACCTTCGGCCCTTGTAGCCCAAGGACGCTCGAGCTCAGCGGCTGCCGACAGTCAACTGCAGGACGATCGCACCAATCGCAATCGCTGCGATCAGCACGAACAGGAGGCCGGAGATCCATTGCCCGCGACGGGGCTTGTTTTCGTTCATGGCCGGATCATAACGGATCGCCGTCGGGGCGCCGCGCGAGGATCGCTTCCCAGTTCAGCAGCGCGTTCCATAGCAGCCGCTGATCGCCGCGGTTCAGATCCCGATGCAACGGATTGAAGTTGAACGAGACCACGCGCCCGTGGCCGACCGCCATGTCGAGAATTGCCGGACGGCCGATCAGATTCGATTCGCCCCAGACCTGGCCGCTGATCAGAAAGGGCTGATCGCTGTCGGTGTCGCCCCATTGCATGACCACGCCACCGGGATCGGACGGCCCGTCGAGACAGGTCGTGCAGAACGCCATGCGCAGCCAGCGGCGCGGAACGGCGTACAGCGGGTAGTTCTGCCGGAACACATATGTGTGGGCCGGATAGCCATACGCGATCGGGTGATCGGGCTGCGCGAACGAAACGCGCACGTGCGCTCCTGGCGTACGAGTCGCGGATTCCACCGCGGCTTGCGCAGACTCCGCACCGCCGCTACCGGCGCTACGTGGCACGCCGCCGGAGTCGCGTCGCACGCCGCGCACGAGGCCGCCTTCGAGTGCGAGCATCGAACCGCTGCCGAGTGTGACCAGCACGCCGCCGCTCTCGACGAACTTCTGAATCTGCGCGAGGCCTTCCCAGCCGATGCCGCCGGTGATGTCGTCGGACGACGCCGGTGTGCCGTGGCTCGGCGTCTGCTTGGTCTTCTTGAACGGCATCGGGCCCCATGCCTTCGGCAGCCCGTGAATCTGTTCGGCGAGTTCGAGATCGACGTGTCCGTACAGGAGCACGTCGTACTTCGCCTGCAGGTTGCCGGCGCGAATGTCTTCGTCACGTACATATGAATACGGAACGTTGCGCGCGTCGAGCGTGTGACGCAGCCAGCCGATGCTGTCCGTGTCCGCCCACGGCACCCAGACGCCGAGCCTTGGAGCCTTCGCCGCGTGCCGCGCGACTTCGGGAGTCGACGCGATCGAATCGAAATCGAGTGCGAGATGCGTGGTCAGATCCTGCAAGGCTGCGCCGAGTCCGGACTGCGCGGGCAGCAGCCACGAACCGGCGGGATACTCGGTGTCGCCGACTTGGAACGCATGCTCTGCGATTTCGATCTTGAACTTCGCGAGGCGATAGCGAGCTTCGAGCAAGCCTTCCTGTCCGCTGTCCTTGAGCACGAACGTCGGACCGTTGCCGGTAACCTTGCCGCGCGGCTGTGGCGGCTCGGCGAGAGGAGTCACGCCGACGCTCTTGATCGCGGGATCGGCAATCGCGACTGCATCGACGTGATAGTGCGCGGGTAGTTCCCACGACACGTCGTCGTACGGCTCGCCGCCGTTCTTCGGAAAATCCTGCGGCGAGAGCAGATCGACCGCGTAGTTGCGATACGGCTGATCGAGCCGCACCAGGTACGTGCCGCTACCGAACGCGCCTTCCTTCACCGTGAACGCCGCGTTCGCGCGATGCACTTCGATGTGCTGCGACTGCAGTCGCGCGATGAGTTGCGCCACGCGCATCGGATCCCCTTGATCCTCGGCAATCGCGAACGCGTACGGCGGCTCGTCGACGCCTTTGCGCCACGAGTTGAAGCCTTTGCGATAGAAGCTGCGCAACAGCATCTTCGATTGCGTTGCAGCCAGGTCGAGCGCGGCGAGCGCGCCCGTTTCGTTGTAGTTGACGTTATCGCGCGCTGACCAGCGGAAGGGCGTCGACGGCGGCGGCTGCACGCGATACCACTCGCGCGACGTCTGGTCTGGTGACAGTTGCCACTGCAGCGTCTCGGCAGTGCCGTTGCCGAACGTCTCGTAGCCGCGGCCGATCGAGTTGTGATTCATCGCCACCGAGTCGAGATACAGATGCGCGAACGCTTCGCCGAAATTCCAGGTCGAGACGCCGGGCATGCCGAACGACGTCAGCGTCTGTACTTCGTGGAAGCTCAGCGCCTGGAATTCGGTGAAGGTGATCGGATCGATGTTGGGGTTGTACGGGCCGGAGCCGTTCCACGACATCAGCAGTGCGACGCTCTCGTGCAGATCGTGCACGACAGTGGGATGCCAGTCGAAGAACATGCGCGACACGGCGCGCGTGGATTCGTGCACCAGCTGATGCGCATCGCGATTGATGTCCACGAACGCGTACTTCGACCAATACGGCGGCGACATGCGCGGCAAGGTACTGCGATCGGTCTTGCCCTTCAGGTAGCGATAGAACCACTCGACCATCTTGTCGCGCCCGTCCGGATTCGAGACCGGGTTGATCAGCACGACCAGGTTCTGGCGGATGCGCTGGATCATCGGCTGCTCGGACACGGCGAGGCGGTATGCGAGCTCGAGTACCGATTCGGTCGAGCCGGTTTCGTCCGAGTGCAGCGCTGCGTTGAAGTAGTAGATCGGGCGCGCACGCGCGACGATCTGTTCGGCTGCGGCGGAATCGGTCGTGCGCGGATCGGCGAGCGCCGCCGTGTCCTTCTTCAGCTGCGCGAGCGACTGGATGCCGGCCTCATCCGCAATCGCGAGCAGCACGATGTCGCGACCTTCTTCCGATCGGCCGATCGTGAACACTTCGACGCGCGGCGAAGCGGCGGCGAGCGCGCGCGCATAACCGTATGCAGTTGCCGAGTCGACCAGCTCGCCGGCCGCTCCCGGAATGCGCTTGAGAAATGCCCGCGGCGAAGGCACCGAGGCGGAGGCGGGGATCGACGCGACCCAGGGCGAGAGGAACTGCGGCTCGGTGGTGGCTCGCGAAATCTCTTCGGCCGAGCCCGGTTCCGGCGTGTCCTGGGCGAAAACCGCTGCGGTGCAAAGCGTAAGAACGAGAAGCGAAAGCCGACCGTTAGCGCGCACCTGACCACCTCCGCGGAATCGAGTGCGCGGAGTCTATCAAGGCCTTCAGTGCATTCAGGGAATCCCTCAATTCAGATTCGCTGCCCCGGGCCGTCACAGTCACAGTGACAGTGCGAGTTTCAGCCGCGAGTGCCCGGCCTCTCGCTGCAAGGATCATGGTCCTTGCGGGCGTGGGCGTTGGCGTGCTGTTTCTATTTGCCTTGACGCGCAAGGACGAGGCGACCGCACATCTTTTCGATCTGATGCATTGGACTCTGGCCTACATCGCGGCGGCGGTCGTCGCATGGCTCGGGGTCCGGGATGCGACGGGCGTGGATCGTGTGGTGCGCCGCTGGTTCGCGATCGGCCTGACGCTCACGGTCGTAGGCGATCTGCTCTACGACTTCTACGAGCTCACCGGTCGCATTCTGCTGCCGCAGCTCAACGACACGTTGTTCCTGTCGCTGGGCCCCTGCTTCGTCATCGGTCTGGCAGTCGTGCTGCGCAAGGATCGGCGCCTGCAGTTGCGCACGTTCCTGCTGGATGTCGTTGCGCTCGCGCTGGTGCTGCTGACGCTGACGCTCGATCTGTATCTGCCGCGTGTCGGCTCGATGGCCACGATCGATCTCGGCGTGCTGATCATCTATCCGATCTGCCTGCTTACGCCGGTCTGCGTGGCCATCGTGATGGCACCGACGATGCGCATGCGTCCGGATCCGCGGCGGATGCTGCTGTTCGCCGCGCTGCTCGGCAACGGCATCGTCTGGATGATCTGGAATGCGGACGTCGACATCCGCACGCCGACGTCAGGGACGTGGCTCAATCTCGGCTTCTCGGTGTTCACACTCGCGATCGGTTACGGCGCGTCGGTGTGGCAGACGAAGGTAAACCTGGACCCGGCGTGGGATCGATTCTGCGAGGCGTCGCTGCGCTTGATCCCACTGATCTCGATTGCGGCGGCCGTCGTCACGGTCGCGATCGTCTGGGCGACGCCCAACGTTCTGCGCCTGGTGCAGCTCGCGACTGTCGTCGGCGCCGTGGTCGTCATCGCACTTGCCGTCATTCGTCAGAACATGTCGCTGCTCGAACACGATCGCCTGGTTGCGGCCGAGCGCGATCTGCGCGAGCGCACGCGTGAGCTGCGTACCAGCAACGAGCAGTTGCATCGTCTCGCGGAGATGGCGCAGGTCGCGAACCAGGCGAAGAGCGAGTTCCTGGCGAACATGAGTCACGAGATCCGCACGCCGATGAACGGCGTCATCGGCATGACCGACATCCTGCTCGATACAAAGCTCGACCAGAGTCAGCGTGAGACTGCAGAGACCATCCGCAGCAGCGCGCAAGCATTGCTGACCGTCATCAACGACATTCTGGATTTCTCGAAGATCGAAGCGGGCAAGCTCGATCTCGAGGCGATCGAGTTCGCGCCGCGCGAGCTGCTCGATCAAGTCGTGCGGATGATGCGCGTGTCGGCCGAGGCCAAAGGACTGGAGCTGACCGGCTGGGTCGCCGAGTCGGTGCCTGCGGTCGTGCGAGGCGATGCGGGACGGCTGCGACAGATTCTCGTGAACTTGTGCGGCAACGCCGTCAAGTTCACCGAGCGCGGCAGCGTGACCGTGTCAGTCGACGCGGCGCAGGTCGAGAGTTGCCGCACGAAGCTGCGGCTCGAGGTGCGCGACACCGGTGTGGGAATTCCTGCCGATCGTGTGCACGCGTTGTTCAAGCCGTTCTCGCAGGTCGACGCGTCGACGACGCGCCGCTACGGCGGCACCGGCCTGGGACTCTCCATCGTGCGCCGACTCGCGGAGTTGATGGGCGGCGAAGCAGGCGTCGAGAGCAGCGCAGGCGTGGGCTCGACGTTCTGGTTCACAGCGTGCTTCGAAGTTGCGAGCGAGCAGAGCGCGAACGTTGTCGACACAGTTTCAGTGCCCACCGTCCTGTCCGCAAAGGCGGGCAAGCGCATCCTGCTCGCGGAAGACAACGTCGTGAACGAGAAAGTCGCGACGCGCTTTCTGGAGAGACTGGGCTACGTCGTTCACGCCGTGCCCAACGGACGCGAAGCAGTCGACGCGTGGGCACGCGGTGGCTACGACCTCGTGCTCATGGACTGTCAGATGCCGGTGCTCGACGGTTACGCCGCGACACGCGAGATCCGCGCGCGCGAGAACGGCGGGGCTCGCATCCCGATCGTCGCCCTCACGGCCAATGCCATGAAGAAGGACGAGCTCGAATGCCGGCAGGCCGGCATGGACGATCACCTCGCCAAACCCCTCAACCGCGAAGCCCTGGCCCGCTGCCTCGCCCAGCATCTCGACGTGAAACTCAGCACCGCAGCAGACGGCTAAGTGCCACTTGCCGGGCTCGCCGCCGCAAAGGTTGCTGGTCGCGATGGACGCGCACGAGTTGCGCGAAGGGTTCCCTTCGACGGCGCGCTCTCGCACAATCCCGGCCCGGAATTGCCACCTCCAGGGGATGTCGACCCATGCGAACGCTCATCACGGCATTTCTTCTCGTTCTCTGCGGCGCCGCGCAGGCGGAAAAACTCAGCGCCGATACCCCGAAGACCACGACGCTAGGCAACACTTTTATTGCACCCGCCGGCTGGAGCGTCGCGGTGCGCGGCCCGGCGACCATCGTCGAAGCGCCCGAAGGCGATTCGCGCATCGTGATCGTCGACGTGCGCGCGAAGGACGCCGATGCCGCGCTCGCCGCCGGCTGGGCAGCGTATCAACCGCCGAAGTGGCCGCTGAAAGTCACGAACGACGTGCCGGACAAGGACGGCTGGTCGAAGCAGCGCAACTACACCTATCAGACATCTCCCAACGAGCGCCGCGATGTCGGCGCCGGCGTGTCGTTCGCGAATGACGTCTGGACCGTCGTGATCTACGACATGGCGCAGGCCGTCGGCGAAAAGCGCGGCGCGCAGGTCGCGCTGATCTTCGACAAGCTGCTGCCGAAGGGTTACTCGCGCGAGACGTTCGCCGGGAAGAAAGCCCAGCGGCTCGATGCAGCGCGCATCGCCAAGCTCACCAAATTCCTCGAGGACGGTGCGAAGGCGACTGGAGTGCCCGGCGTATCGCTAGGACTGATCCAGGACGGCAAGGTCGTGTTCTCCGGCGGCGTCGGCGTGCGCGAGCTCGGCGGCAGCACCAAGGTCGACGGCGATACGCTGTACATGATCGCCTCGAACACGAAGGGCCTCACGACGCTGCTGCTTGCGAAGCTGGTCGACGCCGGCAAGATCACCTGGAAGACGCCCGTGACGCAGCTCCTGCCCGAGTTCAAGCTCGGCAACGCGGACACCACGCAACGTGTGCTCGTCGAGCATCTGATCTGCGCGTGCACTGGCTTGCCGCGCCAGGACATGGAATGGCTGTTCCAGTTCAAGGGAGTCACGCCGGAAGGCGCGCTCGCAACGCTCGCCACGGTGCAACCCACCAGCAGGTTCGGCGAGATGTTCCAGTACTCGAATCTGCTCGCGGGCGCCGCAGGATTCACCGCCGGTCACGTGTTGTACCCGCAACTGGAGATCGGCGCGGCCTACGACAAGGCGATGCAGACCGAGGTCTTCGATCCGCTCGGCATGAAGGCGACGACGTTCGACTATGCACGCGCGCTGTCGGGCAATCATTCGAACGCGCATGCACCCGACGTCGACGGCAAGCCGGCGCGCGCCGTATTCGAGCTGAACTATTCCATCATCCCACTTCGTCCTGCCGGCGCTGCCTGGAGCAGCGTGAACGACATGCTCAAGTACGTGTCGATGGAGCTGGCGAACGGCGCGCTGCCGGACGGTAGTCGCTACATATCAAAGGGGCCCTTGCTGGAGCGCCGCGAAGCCAAGGTGCCGGTCGGCAAGGACGCGGTGTATGGCATGGGCCTCATGGTCGACTCCACGTACGCAGTGCCGGTCGTGCATCACGGCGGCGACATGGTCGGCTTTCACAGCGACATGCTGTGGCTGCCGGAGCAGCAGGTCGGAGCTGTCGTGCTCACGAACGGCGATCCAGGCTGGCTGATTCGCGGTCATTTTCGCCGCAAGCTCCAGGAAGTTCTATTCGACGGCCGGCCGGAGGCCGATGCCGATCTCGCCGCCAACGCGAAGAGCTTCTTCGCGCAGATCGCGGCCGATCGGAAGACGCTCGTAGTGCCAGCCAATGCGCAGGAGGCCGCCAAGCTCGGCGCGCACTACAAGAATGCAGCGCTCGGCGACCTTGCCGTGCAGCGCTCCGGTCCGAAGACCCTGTTCGATTTCGGCGAGTGGCGCAGCGAAGTCGCTTCGCGTCGTAACCCGGATGGCACGACGTCGTTCATCACGATTTCGCCCGGCGTCAGCGGCTTCGAGTTCGTGGTGGGCGGCGGCGCCAAGCAGACGCTCACTCTGCGCGATGCGCAGCACGAGTACCTGTTCGAGTCCGGCTGAAGCTCGACGTGCGGACGCCTGGCCGCGCGTGCTATGCGCTGCCACGGCGATTGGCTAGCCTCGCTGCCTCATGCGAGTTCCGGCTCTGGCAGTTATGCTCCTTGCGTGCGGCGCGGTGCAATCGAGCACGTCGGTCGACTATGCGGCCGCGGTCGCGGCGCCCGGGCGACCCGCCGACATGATCAAGTTCGACGCCGCCTGGAAGCCCGCCGCGGTGCTCGAATTCCTGCAGCTCGAGCCGCGCATGCACGTGCTCGACATTCCGGCCGACGCCGGCTACTACAGCGAGATCATGGCTCGCGTCGTCGGTCCCGAGGGCCACGTGATCGCACTCGTCTATGACGAGAAAGCTCGCAGCGACTTCGCGCCGCTGCGCGCGCGCAATCCGAACATCTCGTTCCAGCCGTTGCAGCTGCACGCGATCCGACCCGACTCGCTCACACCCGACCACTTCGACTTCGTGCTGCTGCACCTGATGTATCACGACGTCTACTGGGAGGACGAGAAGGCCGGCGCGCCGCACGTCGATCCCGCGAACGTGCTGGCCGCGCTGTATCGTGCCGTGAAGCCCGGCGGCATCGTCGGCATTATCGATTTCGTCGGCAAGCCGGGCGATCCGCGCGTCATCGTCAATCAGCTGCATCGCATCGACCCGGCTCGCGTCCGCGCGGACTTCGAGGGCGCCGGATTCGTGTTCGAAGCTCGAAGCGACTTGCTGCACGTCGCGAACGACGATCACACGATCCTGGTGTTCGACCCCACCATTCGCGGCAAGACGGACGAGTTCGTCAGCAGGTTCAGGAAGCCACGTACGCAATGAGCGGCGCGAACGCCGCATCGACTCGCTGCAGCTGTTGAGTCGTCACCTTGCTCGACAACGCCCGCTCGAATCGCTCGATGCGCGCACCTGACACCAGATACTGCAGCCGATACGCCTTGAGCAGGCACGCCTTCACGGCATTGCATCGCTCACGGTCGAAATAAGCGCCGGAGCTGCTGCAGAAGTACTCGCCATCGGCCGCGGCCTGCGCCTGCAGAATCCCGTCGACCATGCGCAGCAGCTCGATGAAGTCGTCGACGCCCGTGTCGATCGCTTCCGGTTTCAGCCCATCGTGCACGCGCTGCCACTCCAGTTCGTCCAGCGTCGCGTGCTGCACTTCCTCGATCCAGTGATAGTAGAAGACATCCTTGAACAGCGGCGACAGGTCATCGTCATCGCGAATGCTGTGCAGGTAATGCACCTGCGTGAAGATCTCGACGAAGCAGGTCAGCGCGAGCACCGCCCAGCTCGACTTGCGAAGCATCGCGGCCGCGGCGGCGTCCGGATCCGTCGTCATGCGATAGCCTGCAGGCAGCACCAGGTCGGCGAGCTTTTCGACGCGGCGAAACAACTCCTGGTGCTTCAGCTCCTCCTGCACGAACTTCAGCAGCGCGGCGACCGCGATCTGATCGCTCAGACAATGCGCGCGGCCCATCTCCAGCACCTTGGCGTTGATGCAGCGTTCGATCAGGCCGAACAGATAGGCATACGTGCGCCCCTGAATCTGGCTGAGCAGCCGCTGCTGCGACGGGTTGAGGAAAGGCAGCTGCGCCACCAGCGACAGCGAATCCGGGAGGAATTTGCTGGCGGTGTCGAGCTGCCGGAAACGGATCACGTCGGCATCGATGTCCCACGTGACCTTCTGCGAATTGTGCAGACACTTGCGGTAACGGGCGGAGTCGATCTCGGTGTTCATGGAGCGCACGATGACGCATGGATCGCTCGCCCGCATGAGGCGGGAGACCCAATCTTGCAGGGGCCGGGTTGGGACAGATGTCCCAAGGCGCTCCTACAATCCCGCTTCCTTCGCCATGACGATCGCCTGTGCCCGCGACGACACCCCGAGCTTGTCGAAGATACTCGTGATGTGATTGCGCACGGTCTTCTCGCTGATGAACAGTCCCGCGGCGATCTCGCGATTGTTCAGGCCCTTGGCGATCTCGGCGAGAATGTCTTGCTCGCGCTTCGAGAGCTGCCCGATTTTCCCGCTCGCGGCAGGATCGCGACGCGCCGGCGTGGCGCTGCCCGGCACGTGCCGCGTGAACACGTTCTTGAACTCCTGCCAGCCGGGCTCGTCTTCGAGCAGGATGTGATTGCTGCTCTCGATGCTCACGAACTCACTGCCGGGAATCTCGCCGGCGATGCCAGGCGCGCTGCGCGGATCGACGACCTGATCGTGCGCGATCTGGATGACCAGCGTCGGAACGCGGATCTCCTTCAGGCGCTTGAACATGCTCAGCTCGGCGAGCACCTTCATGAAGCGACTGGCGACTTCCTTCGACGCCATCTTCCGTTGCAGCTCTGCGTACCACTGTCGCGTCTCCGGCGGCGACTGCGGCACGAACAGGTGCGCGAACATCGAGGGGAACGCCATGTTGTCCTCACCCCAGCCTGTGACAACCAGCTGCTCCATCAATTGCCACTGCTGCGCGCCCGGGCTGGGGCGGTTGCGCCAGCCGGTCACCAGCGGCGCATATAAAGTGAGATGGGACACGCGCTGCGGATGCCGCACGGCGTATTCCACGGCGACCGCGGCGCCCTGTGACATGCCGAACAGCGGGAACGACTGCAGCTCGAGCCGATCGACCACGGCTTCGAGATCGGCGACCCAGTCATCGAAAGTAAACGAGCCGACATCGGTCTGCGACAGGCCACACCCACGCGGGTCATAGCGCACCAGCGTGTGCCGCTCCGACATGAAGCGCAGCCAGTGACCGAGGAAGGGACTGTCCCAATCGTGATGGACGTGCGTCAGCCACGTGCCCGCACGCACCAGCGGCGGACCTTCGCCCGACAATGCATACGCGATGGTGGTTTTGTCCTTCGCGCGGGCGAAGGCGATACGCTGATCCACGGCTGACTCCGAAACGTCAGCCGATGGTGCAGGCTCGGGTGACGGGGGTCAACGCCGGGATTGCGTCGTTGGCGCGCGATATCGGGAAAGGCCGAGCAGCACGGCCAGCGCGAGCAGCCACAGCGGCTGCGTTCCGCCGCCGCCGCTCTTGCGGCTTGGGTTCAGTGTCGGCGGCGGCGGTGGGTTCGTGACGACTACCGCTGCGACGAGATCGCGCACCGTGACGGTTACTGGCAACACGCTGGCGGAGGCACCGGCGACTGTTTCCAGCGCTGCGTTGGTCGCGTTGAAGATTTCCATCTGGAACGTGCCGCTCTGTCCCGCGGTCAGCGCCGCTGGATTCAAGGCGACGGTGATCGTCTTCGAGCTGACGTCGCCGTCTCCCCAGACGAGATCGCCTTGCGTGGCCGTTGCGCCCGTGTAAGTTCCAGCCGCGATTGTTCGATAGCTCGCGCGCGCTTCGCCGCTCGCTGAGCCGCGTCGCACGAGGGTGACGTAGGCCTTGGCGCGTGCTTCGTCCACTACGGGCGCCGTATCGAGCAGCCGCAGCCGCGTCGTCTTGCCACTGTCGGCGATCGTCACTTGCGCGGTGTCGGGATAGCCGATGTTGGCGCCGCCGTGCGGGTCGACGAGCCGGACCATCAGCAGCTCGAGGTCTTCGTCCTGCGAGTCCGACGCGACATTCAGCACCGCGCTTTTCGGTTGCGCGTCGCCGTCTGCCCAGTTGAGCGTAGTGGAGGAGAGTGTCGCGTCTGCGGCACTGGCTGTCGCGTAGAGAAGATCGAGTCGCACCGACGCTGCGCCGCTGCCGGCGCTGCGGTTTACGCTGATCGTGACTGCCTGGCCTTCGGTGGCCGAGACCTTGGGTGCGGCGATCGAGAACGTGCCGGCAGGCGTGGACAGCGTTTCGTCGCGCACCAGGTAAAGGCCGCTGTTGATGTCGCTGATCGCAATCGTGCCGCTGGCGAAGAACGGATACGTTCCCCACGCACCGACGAAGCCTGTCTCGCTCGTGGCGGGCCACGTATCGAAGTAGCCGACACGCGTCGGTGCGATGGGATTCGTGATGTCGAGGACCGTCAGGCCTTCGCTGTAGTTCGAGAAGTAGTAACGATTGCCGCGCACATAGCCGTTGTGGTCGATCGCCCGCGTCGGACCGACCCACGAGCCCGCCAGCGCCGGCGCGCGCAGGTCGGACATGTCGAAGACGCGCACCGTGGTGTTGAGGCCGAGATCGCGCTCGTCGAGCTCGTCATGCAGGAACAGATAGCGGCCGTCTTCGGTCCACCAGCCCGAGTGCGTGAAGCCCCGGTTCGGATAAGCCTGGCTCACCAGCAGCTGGCGCGACGCCGGATCGGTGACGTCCCAGATGTCCACCGTGTTCTCGTTGAAATCTGCGAGCACCTGGCACGCCGGACGAGTTGCCGCGTTCACGCACTGAGTATTCTTGCGTGCGTCCTTGATCGGGAACGAAGTGAGGTCGTGCGCATAACCGGAGTTCGAGACGCTGATCAACGCCGGTGCCAGCGGATTCGCGAGCGAGTAGAGCCGATGATTACCGGTGGCGAGATTGGAGCCTGCGATCGCAAGCACTGGCGTCTCGCTCGACTGCGCGATGCCGTACGTGAAATCGCTGTTGAGCATGTAGTCGGTGTGCGCCGAGCGATGATCCGAAGTGAAGTTCACTCGCTCGACGCCGTTCGGCAGGTTGCTGAGGTCGAGGAGCATCAGCGTGTCCTGAACTGCATCCGCCGTGATGTACGCGTAGGCGCGCCAGCGCTGCGCGCTCTCGTCGAACTTCTGATAGATCTCGATATCGCGCCACGTAGTGCTGCTGCCGGTCGGTGCGCCGACTTGCTCGGGAGCAGTCGGGTCGGTGATGTCGAGAATCGCCACACCGTTCTCGACGCCGATGAACGCGTACTCGCGACCGGTGTTGAGATCCGTATAGCCCCAGATGTCGTTCGCTCGCGCGGAGGTGGGCTGCAGTACGTCGAATGCGAGATGCGAGAGCAGGCTCACCGATTGACACGGGAAATTACCCGACCGGTTGGCGACGCACGGCACTGCTGCGAGTTGGCTCTTCTCGGTCTGTCTCACCTGCGCCGTCAGCTTGCGCATGCGCAGCGTCTCTTCGCTGCTCGCCAGCCCTTTGGTGTCGGCGATCACGGTGAAGCCGGCGGCCTCGAAGCGATCGCGAAATTCCGGCGGCACACCGATGAGCAGGGTCGAGCCGCTCGCGTTGCGCTCGGAGTAACCGCTGACCTTGCTGAATCCCGCCTGCACGCGTCCGGTTGCCGACAGCAAATCGAACAACTGCGCGGACTGCGTGATGGAGTAAGTGCCTTCGGCGACCTGGATCGAATCGCCTTTGCCGGACTGCGTGATCGCATAGCTGAGCGTGCGACACGGGCGGAAGCGGTTGAGGCAGTCGCCCTGGTCGTGGCCGGAGCCGGAGATGTAACGCGGTTTGCCGTCGTCCGCCGCTGCTGGGAAGATGCAGCAGCAAAGCAACGCTGCGACGAGCAGCGATGGAAATCGCATCGAGAGGTTGCGCATGCTCAGGTGTCCCCCGCGAATCAGCACCGGCACGCTGCTCATCTTACTGCCGGCGCTCGCGCTCGGCACTGCTCTTTTGTCGTCGTGTGGCTCCGGCGCGACGCCTGCACAGATTCGTTTTGGCATCGACGGCGATGTCGCGAACGCGAAGGTGCTGCAGTTTTATGTTCATGCGATCGAGCTCATCGATGAGCACGGAAAGCCACATCCGTTCAGGTTTGCAGTGGAAGCGCCATGGCAGAACGAGCGCGTCGCGCTGCTCGACCTTGCTGGTGACGCGTCAACGCCGAGACGTCTCGCAGTCAGCGGAACAGTTGCAGGCGAGGGCGACGCGTATTCGGGAATTCGCCTCACCGTCGGCGTGCCGTTCGAGTTGAATCATTCGAACCCGCTTGCAGCCGCCGCGCCACTGGATCGCGGCGAAATGTTCTGGAACTGGCAGTCCGGTCACAAGTTTCTGCGCGCGGACCTCGCCGTTGCGGGTCGTGAATGGTCGTTCCATGTCGGCAGCACGGGTTGCAGCTCTGCGTCGGCACTGCGTCCACCGGCACAGCCGTGCGCGCTGCCGAATGAGATGCGCATCGAGCTCAAGGGAAATCCGCTGCGCGATGTCGTGCGTCTGCGGCTGGAGCCGCTGATCGCTGCAGCACAGACGGCCAACTATGTCGTGTGTACCGGCGACTATGAGCACGACCCGGCGTGCAAGGATGCGTATGCAGCAACCGGGCTGCAGCCGGGTGTTTCCCAGAGTCTCTGGGTGTTGAAGTGACTCGGATGCGCGCAATTCTGCTGGTCGCGCTCGCGTGCATGAGCGGCTGCGCGCGCGAAACTCCCTATCAATGGCACTTGCCGCCCGGGTTTCCGCAGCCGCGAATTCCCGCAGACAACGCGCTCACGGTCGAGAAGGTCGAGCTCGGCCGACACTTGTTCTACGACAAACGACTGTCGGCGAACGGCACGCAGTCGTGTGCGAGCTGTCACAAGCAAGCGCACGCCTTTGCCGAAGAGGCCGCGATAGCGACGGGCTCGACCGGGCAGAAGCATCATCGCAATTCGATGGCGCTCGTGAACGTTGCGTATGGCTCGACGTTTACGTGGGCGCACTCCGGCATCAACACGATCGAGCAGCACGTGCTGCTGCCGTTGTTCGGCGACCAGCCGGTGGAGATGGGAGCGGCAGGCCACGAGCAAGAAATCCTCGCGCGATTCAGCGACGACCCTGCTTACCGCGACCTGTTCGCCCGCGCGTTTCCTCATTCGAACGAGCAAGTGACGTTCGACCACGTTGCCAAAGCGATCGCGAGCTTCGTGCGAACGTTGCTCTCGTTCGACTCGCCGTTCGACCGCTACGCGTACTACGGCGATGACACGGCGCTCAGCGAAGCGCAGGTGCGTGGCATGAACCTGTTCATGTCCGAGCGACTGGAATGCGCGCATTGCCACGCGGGTTTCAACTTCAGTCAGTTCGTGACTCATCAGAGCACGGCGGTCGTCGAGCGCGCGTTTCACGTCACGGGGCTTTATCCGTACAGCGAGACCTTCATCAGCGGTGCCGACTATGGCTTGTATGCAGTCACCGGCAACGTCGCTGACAAAGATCGATTCAAAGCGCCGACGTTGCGCAACATCGCGCACAGCGCGCCGTACATGCACGACGGCAGTCTCGCGACGCTCGATGATGTCATCGACTTCTACGCAGCCGGCGGTCGTGTGCTGACCGATGGAGCGCGGCCCGGCGATGGCCGCGCGCATCCGGGCAAGAATCCCTTCATCAAGGGCTTCACCTTGACTGCGCAGGAGCGACAGGATCTGCTCGATTTTCTCTCGAGCCTCACCGACACGAGGTTCTTGAGCAACCCCGCACTGGCTGCTCCCAACGCCCAGAAATAGCCGCGCGGGCGGCTCGCGACTGTCATTCCATTGACAGAACAATAGCGCGCAACTCTTCATCCTTCATGCACCGGGACCCGCTTCAGGTGAGGTGCATATGGACAGTCCGGGGATCGTTGGACCGTGCGCGGACGTCTGCAGTGGTCGCAGATCACACCGACCTCCGCACGCTGGGAGCAGTCGCAGTCATCGGATGGCGGCAAGACCTGGGAGCCGAACTGGATCATGACGTTCCAGCGCAAATGATCCGCCCGACCTACAGCGTGCTTCTACGCGTCAGTAGAAACGCGCGAACGGCGTCGTCTTCGCTCAGTCCGATCGCGCGATCGAACGCCTCTTGCGCCTCTTGCTTGCGACTCAGCTCGCTCAAGAGATGCGCGCGCACGGCCCAGTACGGTTGATAGGAAGTCACGGCCTCCGCCTCGATCTCATCAAGCAACGCGAGTCCTGCCGCCGCGCTCTTCGCCTCCGCATGCGCAGCCGCGCGACCGACGGTTGCACCGAGCGAAGGCGCAACGTGCACGAGCTGATCGTAGAAGCGCGCGATCGCTCGCCAATCCGTGCGTCCGCTGTGCGCTCGCTCGGCGTGCACCGACTGAATCGCAGCTTCGATCTGAAATCTTCCAAGCCGCGCATGTCGTGCTGCTGCGAGCAGCTCGCGCTCTGCTTCATCGATCAAGGGCGCGAGCCACAAGCGCGGATTCTGTTCGGACAGCGGAACGAACCTTCCTGCAGCGTCGCGACGCGCAGGACGCCGTGCTTCGCAATGAAGCATCAGCGCAAGCAGGCCGTGAACTTCCGGATCCTTCGGCACTTGATCGCGCAACACTCGCCCGAGCCAGATGGCTTCTTCCGCAAGACCCACGGCGCGGCGATCGGTGCCAGCAGCATCTTCCCAACTGCTGCCGTACGCGGCGTAGATCGCGTCGAGCACGGCTGCCAATCGCTGCGGGATCTGGTTCGCCGCCGGAATCTCGAACGCGATCTGCGCCTGTCGGATCTTGTTCTTCGCGCGTACCAACCGCTGGCCCATCGTCTTCGGCGAAACCAGGAACGCCCGCGAGATTGCCACTGCGTCGAGGCCGAGCACCGTCTGCAGCATCAGCGGCGTGTGCATGTCGGGGTCGATGGCCGGGTGCGCGCAGACCAGCATCAGCTTCAAGCGTTCGTCCGGCAGAGCGTCGGGATCCACGGTTTCGTAGTGATCGCTCATCATCAGCTCGATGGTCGGTGCGCTGTGATCGCGGACCCAGCGATGGCGTGCTTGATCGAGCAGGCGATTGCGAGCCGCCGTCAGCAACCACGCTTGCGGGTTCTGCGGAACGCCATCGCGCGGCCAGGTCGTCAACGCCGACATCAGCGCATCTGCAAGCGCATCCTCCGCAGCGGCAACATCGCGCGTGCGTGCGCAGAGCAGCGCGACCAGCCGCCCGTAAGACTGGCGAGCGACCGACTCGACGGCACGCTGCGCCAGATCGTCTTGTTGCTCACTGATTGGGGTATTCACCCGTTACACGCTTGTGAGTTTCGCCCGCGATCGGCCGCACTTCGACGGCGCCGTACGACGCGGCCGGGCAGCGTGCCGCCCACTCGAGTGCCGCATCGAGCGACGGCAGTTCCAGAATGGTGAAGCCGCCGAGCTGTTCCTTGGTGTTGGCATAAGGACCGTCCTGGACCAGTCGCTTGCTGTCCTTCAGGCGCACGGTCGTGCCGGTGTCCGGCTGCTCGAGCGGGCTGCCGCCGACGAAGACTCCGGCCTGCAGCAAGGCCTTGTGCCAGGCCTGCCAGGCGCCTGTGTAGGTTGTCTGCTCGGCGGGATCCTGGCGACGATCGAAATCGTGCGGACGTTCGTAAATCAGCAGGGCAAATTGCATCGCAGCTCTCCGTTCGCGGTCCGGCGGACCCTTTCTAGTATGACGACTGTCGCCGGCGCGTTTCGACAACAAAAGGATGGACTGGCATATTTCCGGCCATGATTACGCATACCGGCGGTTGTCACTGCGGGCGGGTCCGGTTCGAGATCGTCGCCCCGGCGCAGATCGAAGTGACCGACTGCAATTGCTCAATCTGCAATAAGACAGGTTATCTGCACCTGACAGTGATGAAGTCGCAGTTCAGATTGCTAGCAGGTGCCGACGTGCTCACCACGTATCAGTTCAACACCGGGACCGCAAAGCATTTGTTCTGCTCGGTCTGCGGGATCAAATCTTTCTACGTGCCGCGCTCGCATCCGGATGGCTACAGTGTAAATGCGCGCTGTCTTGATGCAGGGACCGTCAAGGGAATGAAGGTGACGCAGATGGATGGCGTGAACTGGGAACGCTCGCACTCGGCAGATTAAAAAAAATTCTGCTGCGAACCGCGCGAATACCTCGCGGTACATACGCGCGCAGATGTGCACACGAGCGAGCGATGACCGCTCGCTCACGCGCATCGCCCTGGCCATTCCCCCCATTGTCGAGGTGCGAGTCATGAACGGATATCTGTTGTACGACAGTATGCGGCGCGCCACTGTGCGCGACACTATCAAGCGAGCTTGCGGTTGTGCTGCGCTGGTGCTTGCCGGCGTTCCGCTGACAGCTGCTGCTCAGGCCGTGCCGGCCGACGAACTTGCAGCGGCCGTCGACACGACGGCATTCCGGACACGTTCCGATATTGTGAATCTGCCGGCGCCGCTGAAGGACTTTCTCACGCGCATCGCGGCGCGGCCGCACCGAACGTATGAGCCACAACGCGCATTCGCCGAAGCTGACAAGCCGAGCCAGCTGTTCCAGTACTACCTGCTCAATACCACGGGATTCCAGCCGAACATCTTCACGGCCATCTTCCCTGGCATCAACGATCACGCAATCCCCACGGCGGCCAATGCCGCCAATCACCAGTTGTCGACGATCGGTGCCGTGCGCGTGGCGCTGGAGCCCAAGCCCGGCCTGCCGACCGACCCGAACGACGTGGAAGCTTTCATCGATGTCTGGACCGACCTGTCGGGTCTGTTCGTCATCAACAACGAGTCCGGCTGGTACGAAGGCTGGATGATTCACGACCTGGCCGTGCCGCCGGTCGCACCGCCGCGCGCGGACGGACACGCGCAGTTCGGCAAGATGACCAGCGCGGACGCTGCAGCCATCGCGGCGCTCGGGACACATCACAACGTGCCGGGCAAGATCTTCACGACCGACGGCAACGACCTGCGCTACCCGAGTGCGACGGATGTCTGGCCGAACAAGCAGGCGAACGTCGTCCCGCTGGCATTGAGCATGGGCGCCTACAACTGTCTGCAGCAGAGCGACTGCCACGCGTACTGGGAATTCAACGAGTACACCAACTGGATCTTCCCGCTGTACGAGTTGCCCTCGACGGGCGGCGTCAAGGGCGATTTTGCCGCAGGCAGGCAATACGACGTGCGGTCGCTGATCCCGGGCTCCGGTCCGTCCGGGGTTTCGAACAACGAATCGCCGCAGAAACAGCAGTACGGCGATGATCCCAATAAGCCGCGCGACCCGGATCGCGGGCCGAACGCGAGCCCGACCGATCCTGATCGACCCACTGCCAACGACGATGATCAGAAGGAGACGCGGTTGCGCTTCGTGCCGAGCGGCCTCGCGAACGAGATCATGCTCGATGCGCTCGTGCGGCTGCGTTCCTTCGAGCCGAACGTGACCTCGCCGACCAGGCGCTTGAACGACGCCTACGCCAAGGAAGTCGCGCGTGTCGACCAGAACCACGATGGCGTGCTGACGTTCGTCGAAGCCGACGCCGAGGGGCAATCGGACGGGATGTCGAACGAGCGGCTGCTGCTGCCGCCGACTGTGTTCAACCGGTTCGCGGTGACGCGTGAGATCAACGACGGGCTGCTGGCCCCGCGGTTCGCACCGAGTCAGCGGGCTTATGTGTTGAGCGGTTTTCTTGCTGGCGTCAACCCGGCGGTGGCGGCGTCCGTCAAGCGCGACGGCGACGATCGCTGAGAGCCTGGAGGGGGTGGGTCCGGTTGTGGGTCAGGCTTCAGCCTGACTCCCGGACCCACCCAAGTTGCTTACATTCCCAGTGCGCTCAGGAAGCGCGTCGTGAAGCCGAGCGTTCCTGCCTGGCCATAGCTGTTACACGTCGGCGAGGCGAAGCCCGGCGCGCAGTCGCGGTCGCGGTCCCACGACCAGAAGTGCACTCCGCGCAGCCCTTTGGTCCGCGCGTAGTTCGCCACTTCGGTGATGTCGCCGAGATCGAACGTCTCGTCCTGCGTGTCGTTGCCACCGATCATCGGCGTCAGCTCGATCTGGCTGTACGGGATGCCGTGGAAGCTGTGCAGGCTCTCCGCCGCGGCGATCGCCGACTTACCCATGTCGCAGCGGCTGTTGACGATCGTGCAGTTGCTCGCGATCGTGCTGCCGTAGTCCATCACCATCAGGTTGATGAGATAGCCCTGCAGTCCCGCCGCCTTGATCGCGTTGACGACGTTGACGCCGGTCTGCCCGAGGCTCTGCGCCGCGTTGCCGCCGAGAGTCGCGAGCGTGAAGCTGAAGCGCAGGTTCGGATGGTTCTGCCGCGCCACCTTCACTCGCTGCACGAGTGCGTTGATCGTCGCCTGACTCTGGCCCGCTTCGATGTCGAAGTCGACGCCGGCCAGGCGCGACGAGTTGTAGCGCTGGATGAACGTCTCGAAGCCCGCGTCCGAGCCGCAGGTGAACGAGCCCGCCGCACCGCCCGTCGACAGGATGTACGACTTCCCCATGCTGACGAAGCTCTGCACGTTCGCAGCGGCGACCGCGCTCGCCTGCAATCCGCCCCAGTTCTCGCTGCCGCACTCACCGGTCGCGAATGCCCAGGTCACTGCGCCGAGATTCGTCGGCATGACGGTGAGCAGGCCCTGCATGGTGCCCGTGACCGCTGTGCTGATCACGTTCGTGTTCCAGTTCATGCTGATCGTGATGTCCTTGTAAGGACTGAACAGCAAGCTGCCGGGCGGTGGTGGTGGCGGCGGCGGCGGCGGTGGGGGCGGCGGCGGTTGCGCCGTGCAACTACCGAGGCTCGTCCACGGCTGGCCGCTGCCCGGCCCGCCGTTGTGGGTCGAAGGGTTGTCGCCCTGCGTCCACCAGTTCGCCTTGTACTCGATGCCGCTCAAGCTGGCGGTCATGCCGCCGGTATAGACAGCCGTCGCGCTCCACGTCGCCGAGCAGGCGGCGTTCGCAATCGGTAGCGCGAGCAGTGTCGTGAGTCCAAGCAATGCAGATAGAAGATATCTGCGCAGATGTCGAAGAGACCTCATTCTTCGCTCCTCCGTGGTCGGATTGCGTGTCCCCGACGGAGGTGTACTGCAGGAAAATCCGGCTCGCAACGCGCGCTGCGCGCGCAAAAACTGCACGCGGCGTGTGGTTCTCAATACCAATTCCGGAAGGTGCGATGCTGGGGAAAGAATATTTTCGCGGACCAGCGCGAGTGGTCCTATCAATGAGAGGAGTTGCGGGCGAGCGCCGCGGCAGGGTGGAATTGCGAGTCAGCGCGCACTGCGCGCAACGAAGCAAGGACTCTCGCCAAGCCGCAAAGGCGCCAAGGTTCCGAGTCTGAATGTTCAGAACTCTGCTCGTCTGGCTTTGCGACTTGGCGAGAGATCTTCTTAGTCCCACCTTCCGTCTCTCGACGGCCGTGCATCGAGCCGCTTCGAGAACACCGTCGTGCCGTTGATGTCCTTCAGCGACACGGTCAGATGCTTGCTGTGCGAGTCGAGATCGATCTGCCCGAAGAACTGGCAGCCGCCGCTCGGCGGCGTGTTCGCCAGCGGCGGCGCCTTTTGAAATACGACTTGCGGCCCGAACGTATTGTCGAGCAGGTTCGGTCCGAAGCTGCCGGCGTGCAGCGGCCCGGCGACGAATTCCCAGAACGGATCGAAGTCCTGGAACTGCGCGCGACTCGGATCGTAGTAATGCGCGGCGCAGTAGTGCACGTCCGCGGTGAGCCACACGACGTTGCGAATGTCCTCGCGCTTGATGAAGCGCAGGATCTCGGCGAACTCGAACTCGCGTCCGAGCACCGGTCCATCGCCGTTCGCGACCGCTTCCCAACGCGGGCGGCCTTGTGCGTCGACGCCGTCGCCCACCTGCAGGCCGATCGGCATGTCGGACGCGATGATCTTCCACGTCGCACGCGAGTCCTGCAGCTTCGACTTGAGCCACGCGAGCTGCGCGCGCCCGAGGAATGCAGTCTCGTCGCTACGCTGTTCTTGCCGGTTGAACGAGTTCGGTCCGCGATAGCTGCGCTCGTCGAGCACCAGCACATCCAGGTCGCGGTTGTACGGAATGTGGCGATACACGCGCTCTGCCTCGGCCTGGTTGTGCCAGCGCAGCGGCGAGTATTCGAGGAACGCGCGCGTCGCGCGGCTGACCAACGTCTGGATGCGTTGCTCGGTGTACGGCGGACTGGCCAGCACCTTGCTGTCCGACCAGTTGTTGGTCACTTCGTGATCGTCCCACTGCCAGATCTGCGGGACTTCGGCGGAGAAGCGCTGCACGTTCGTGTCATAGCGGTTGTACAGGTGATTGCGACGGTACTCCTGCAGCGACTCGGCGACTTTCAGCTTCTCCGGCACCTCGTCGAGGAACGCATTGGTCCACAGCAGCTTGCCAGTGGCCGGGTCGATGACGCGCTCGGTCAGCGGGCCGTCGGCGTAGATCGTGTCGCCGGAGTGGATGAAGAAATCCGGACGGGCGCGGCGCATCGCCTCGTAGATCCTCATGCCGCCGAAGCTGAGATCGATGCCCCAGCCCTGGCCGCAGGTGTCGCCGGACCAGACGAAGCGGACATCGCGACGCTTCTCGGGCGGCGTGCGGAAGTGGCCGACGACCGGCTCGCTGCGCGCTTTGCCCGAAGCGAGATCTTCGAACGTGGCGCGCACGAACACGTCGCTGTCCGGCGGCAGGTTGGTCAGATCAAGGCGTGCGGTCATGTCGGTGACATCGAGTGCGTATGGACCGCGCAGCGTCATGGCGTTCGCAAAGCTCTCATCGCGCGACCATTCGACGAACATGCGCGCAGGCTTGTCGGAGCGGCTCCAGACGATCGCGCGATCGCCGACCACGTCGCCGATCTGCAAGCCCCATGACGCCATCGGGCGTAGCGAATCGGAGGCGATCACAGCGGGCGCTTGCCGCGAATAGAGGATGCCGCCGATGCCGGACAGCGCGACGCCGCCGGCGAGAGCTTGCTTGAGGAACTGGCGGCGGTCGGGTAGCGGACGAGTCGAGCGAGCCATCGGATCTCCCTTCTTGCATGCACAGCGGCTGTGTCGCAAGCGTGGCCATGCACGCTGTCACATGCGTGAAGAGCAGGTGAAGATTTGATTGCCGCAATCCGTCGCGGCTTGCGGATTGTGCAAGCTCCGACGCTCAGCGCATTTCAGGCTTTCGCGACCGGGAACTGCATTTCCACGACTGATTCCTCCATGCGATCGGGGCGCGGTGGCTGCAGGAACACTTCGCGGCTCGGACCGGCGAGGGTGTAGCCGTTCGCTTCCAGGAATACTCCGACCTTGCCGGTGATCAGATGCGCCCGCTCGGGCAGCCCGATCCGCACGCACGTCGCCATCCGCTCCACCGCCGGCAGCTCGCTGATGTTCAGCGGCTCGCCGCTTGCCAGGCGGGGCGCATCGACGAGATCGCCTGCCACGACGAATCCGACTTCGACATCGATGCGATCCAGTTCGAACTCCTGCGCATGCGCAAGAGCGGTCAGGCGGCCGAGCGCGCCCTTGGCCTGCAGCGGGCGCAACGATTCGCTCAGCTCCCGAATCAGCTCGCGAGCGGCGAGGAACGACGGCACGACCCGACGCGCTGACAGCAGTCGCTGCGCCGGTTCGCTGCGCATGATCACGTCGTCGACGGACAGCTCGCCCTCCGTGTCGATCTGCGCGATGCGGCTTTCGATGTGCCGCAGGCGTTCCATTTCATCCGACAGCGCACGCTGCGCGTCGCTCCGTCGCACCATCAGCATGCCGCGCAACTCCGCGGCGGAGAGATTGCTGTCCAGCACGCGCGCGATCTCCTCGAGGCTGAGTCCCAGCTCCTTGAGCACCAGGATGCGATTGAGTCGCGGCAACTGGGAGGCGCTGTAGTAACGGTATCCGGTGTCGCGCTCGGTGCTGCCCGGCTTGAGCAGCCCGATCTCGTCGTAGTAGCGCAGCAGCCTGGCCGACACGCGCGCGATCCGCGAAAAGTCACCGATCTTGAACACAGCGCCTCCCTTTCATCGACTCGGCCTGGTCATGCCGCCTGCAGGAATCCGCGATCGAGTCCCATCTTCTCGGCGAACGGCTGCTCGGCCGCCAGCGCCTTGCGGAACGAATCCCGCTTCAGCATACGGTTGAAGTGGCCGAGCAGATTCGGATAGCGAGCGGGATCGAGCGTGCAGCCGATGTAGTGGAAGATCGTCAGGTCCGAGGCCAGCGTGATGTCCGCCACGCTCACGCGCCCGCCGACGAGGTAGTCGCCCTGGAGCGAGCGCTCGAGGTAATCGAGCTTCGGCGGCAGATCCTCGTTCAGCAGACGATTGATGACGGCGGCGTCCGGCTCCCGTTTGTGCACCAGCGGCGCCAGGATTTTCTGCTGGAACAAGCCGATCACGTCAGGCGCGATCTGCGAGTCCACATACTCTTCGAACCACAGCGCGCGGGCGTACTGCGCCGGATCGCTCGGACTGAGCGGCAACTCCGGAAACCGCTTCTCGAGGTAGGCGACGATTACCGACGAATCGGCCAGCGTCAGGTCGCCGTGCTTCATCGCGGGAATCTTGCCGGTGGGGCTGAGGTCGCGCCATCCCGGTGGCGGATCGAACGGAAACACGGTCTCGACCTGGTGCTCGAGGCGTTTCTCGAGCGCCGTGACGATGACTTTGCGAACGTGAATGGACAGCGGGACTCCGTAGATCGTGAACATGGGTCAGCTCCTTGTGTGAGGAGACCGGACCGTAGGGTTTCACGTTACGTGAAGGTCAAGCGCTATTCGCTGCCTGCAGGGCGAGTCTCGCGGGTCGTCTTCTGGGCTGCCTGTCGCTCGCGCCATTGCGATGCCTCGCGTGCCCAGCGACTCTTCGCCTCGTAGCGCTGCCAGAACTCATCGGCCGCAGTGAAGAGCTTCGCCGCATCGTCGGCGCGTCCTTCGAGCATCGCGACGCGGCCGCGTGCGACTTGCACGTCCGCGAGCGCCGGCGTCGGCAGTTGGTAGATCTTCCGATACGCCGCGTCCGCTTCCTGCAGTGTCTGCTCGGCTTCCTGCAGCTTGCCGAGCTCGAGTTGTGCCATGCCCGCGCCGAGCACGGCTGCGGCGCGAATTCGCGTCGGCGCTTCGGGCGGACCCGCGGTTTCGAGTGCTTTCTGGAAGTGCTCGAGCGCCCCGGCTGCGTCGTTGCTGCTCAGTGCGCTCAAGCCGAGTGCATTTTGAGTATCTGCAAGCGCCGGTCCCGCTGCTTTCCCGGAGCTCAAGCTCTCCTGCAGCACTCGCTGTGCTTCGGCGTTCTGGCCGGCGAGGACCAGAGCAGTGCCATACGTCGCCGTTGCGTTCGGGAGCCACGAGCCTTCGCCGGTGTCGAGGCGTTGCAGATCGTTGACGGCGCCGCGCAATATGTCCACGGCCGTGTCGATGCGTCGTGCAGCGACCAGCGTGACACCCAGACTTGCCTGCGCGCGGGCACGATCCAAGTCGTTGGTCGCCGCGGCGACGCTGCGTGCCATCGAGTCTGTCGCGCCAGCAAGGTCGCCGAGCTTGAGCTGCGCACGCGCGAGCCAGGAAAGCTTGCTCGCGACCGAGCCGTTGTTCGGACCGAGCAGCGCCTCGGTTCTCTTGATCGAGTTCTGCAGGTGTTCGATGCCTGCAGTGAGCTGGCCCGAGTCCGCCAGCGCCCGGCCATACACATCTTCAGTCTCGACCAGCAGCGCGTTGCGACCGCCGCTGCCGAAATTCTCCTGGGCCAGCCCGAATGCTTCGCGCGCTTCCTCGACCGCCTCGGCCGGTCGTCCGGCCATCAGGTATTCCTGCGCGAGCTGACGCTTGGCGAGGATCGTCTCCGAGTCGTTCGCGCCGAGCGATTCTTCGGCGATGTCGACTGCCTCGCTCATATCGGCGATCGCGCGCTCGCCGTCGCCCTCGTCGCCGGCCATGAAGCCGCGTGTCTGCAATGCGTTCACCAGTGCGCGCACCGCCGGTCGGCCGTAGTCGCGCAGCTCCGGAATCACCGCGTCGAGCTCGCGCTTCGCGAGGTCGAACTCGCGCTCGTTCGCATGAATCGTCGCGAGCTGCGCGCGTGCCTTCGACGTATGAATGTTCCCGTCGGGCAGCTTGCGCGCGGACAGATCCAGCGCAGCCTGCAAAGTCTCGCGAGCGGCGTCGTACTCTTCCAGGTTCGCTTGCGCCTCACCAACGATCGCCAACAGCTCGACGCTGCTCTCCGGCTGCGAGGCCATCTCGCGATCGATGCGCTCCTTCGCGAGCGTGAGCAGCTGCGACGCCTTCATCTGCTGCTCACCGGTGAAGTACGGATCGGCCGAGCGAAAGATGGATGCGACGAACTCTTTGACTTCCTCCGCGCGCCTCTTTTCGACCCGCGCGACCCGCAGCTGCCACGACGCGACCGCCAGGCCGGCTGCGAGTGCCAGCACGACTGCGACCGCCGCGCCCACCGCGATCCGGTGCTTGACCGCAAACTTCCGCAAGCGATATCCGGCCGAGTCCGGCCGCGCCACAACCGGATCGCCACGCAGATAGCGATCGAGGTCGTCAGCGAACGCAGCGGCACTCGCATAACGTTCGTTCGGCTCCTTCTTGAGCGCCTTGAGCAGGATGGTGTCGAGATCGCCGCGCAGGTGACGGGCGCTCGTGCGCTCCTCTGCGACGGCGCTGGGCGCACGCACGTCGCTGGACAGGACGTCCCAGTCGGCGGTGAGCGAGCTCTTGAACGTGTACGGTCGCTTACCCGCGAGCAACTCGTACGCTACGACGCCGAGCGAATACACGTCGCTCTCCGTCGTGATCGGACTGCCCGTGATCTGCTCCGGCGATGCGTACTCCGGCGTCAGCACGCGCGCGCCGACTTGCGTCAACGCCTTGTTCGCAGCGCTGCCTGCCTCGATCAGCTTGGCGATGCCGAAGTCGAGCAGGTGCACCTGGCCCTGCGCATCGACGAGTATGTTCGATGGTTTCAGATCGCGATGAACGATCAGGCGCGAATGCGCGTACGCGACCGCCCGCGCGATTTGCGAGATGAGCGCGACGCGTGCACGCACATCGAGCCGGCGTTCGCGGCAATACACATCGATCGCCTTGCCCTCGATATATTCGAGCGCGAGATAGGGCCGGCCATCGTCAGTGATGCCCGCGTCGTACAGGCGCCCGATGTTCGGATGTTCCAGCGATGCGAGGATTTCGCGCTCCTGCGTCGCGCGCTCGGTCAGCTTCGAGAGCGCCCACCAATGCGGCAGCTTCAACGCGATCTTTCGGCGCAGGACGCCGTCGGTGCGCTCCGCCAGCCACACCGAGCTCATGCCGCCTTCCCCGACGGGGCTGAGCAATCGATACGGGCCGACTACACCGCCCACCGCGGGCGCCGACGCAATCGTTGCTGCGCCATCGGGCGCCGTGCCTGCGGTGAACCGGGAGAGATCCTTCAGGAAATCGTCGGTCTCGTGCTCCGCGTGTCTCTGCAGGAGTGCCGCGATCGTCGGCTTCAACCGCGTCTTCGAAGCATCAAGCGCCGCCAGCCACGCCTCGCGCTGCTCGACCGGCAGCTCGAGGCCTGTCTGCAGAAGTGCGAGGACTTCCTTCAGATCGCCGGGCGCGAAATTTTGCATGAGGGCCAAAGGCGGGAGCGAATTCGAGAGCATGCGTTTTACATGGGTCGCGCCGCTTGCTCAACCCTTCCGGGCCGCCTCTTAAGAAGTCGTCACCGGCCACCTGGCCGGATTGCGCCCCTCGCTGATCGGGCACACCATTGCGCGTTCTCCGGGAGATCTTCCATGAACGATGCCGTCGCCGCTCCGCGGTTGGCCGACCGTGAAGCCGTCCTCCACGCGCTCTATGAAGCCGCCGAGCTCGAGCACAATCTCATGTGCACGTATCTGTACGCGGCATTCAGCCTGCGCAGCGGTGCCGAGGACGGGCTGTCGCCCGACGAGGCTGAAGCGGTCGGCCGCTGGCGCCAGACGCTGTTCGACGTCGCCATCGAAGAGATGGCGCACCTCACGGCGGTGTGGAATATCACGTCGGCACTCGGCGGCAGCCCGCGCGTTGGCCGCGGCAATTTCCCGCTGGATCCTGGTTACCTGCCTGCCAGCGTGGTCGTGAAGCTCGCGCCGTTCAACGCGCACACGCTCCAGCATTTCATCTATCTGGAGCGGCCCTCCGGCTCCGACGAGCGCGACAGTGAAGCCTTCGCAGTCGAGCGCAACTACGTCCGGGGCAGCGACGTGCAGCGGCTCACGCCGATGGGACTCAACTACGACACCGTCGGCAATTTCTATACGGCGTTGTCGCTCGGACTGCGTGCGATGGTCGAGCGCTGCGGCGAGGACAAGGTGTTCTGCGGCGATCCGGCCTTGCAGATATCGCTTGCGGACTTCGGCTTCAGCGGCGCCAAGACAGTGATCTGCGCGAAGACCGCGCTGGCTGCGTTCGATAGCATCGTCATGCAAGGCGAGGGCGCGCCGCGCGACATGATGGGCTCGCACTTCCAGCGATTCCTGAGCGTGCGCGAGGAGCTGCTGGCATTCCAGCGCAAGCGGCCCGGGTTTTCTGCGGCGTTTCCCGCCGCGACCAATCCCGTGCTGCGCCGGCCGCCGCGTCCCGAAGGTCGCGTGTGGATCGAAGACATCGAAGCGAGCGCGGTCGTGGATCTTGCGAACGCGTCGTACAGTTTGATGTTGCGGCTGTTCGCGTATTCGTACCTGTGCCGCGCGCCGGGCGCAGAGAAGGCGCTGGTCCTGCGTCTCGCGATCGGCATGATGCACGTCATCGTGCCGCTGGCCGAGCGCGCCGCGCGACTGCCTGCGGGGCCGTCGAATCCTGATTGTCATGCGGGCATGTCGTTCACGGCGCTACGCGATACGTCGCCGCTGCCGCCTGGGCGCGCGGCGCGCGTGTTCTTCATCGAGAGATTAGAGCAGCTGGCAGATGTCTCAGCGGCGCTCGCGAAGGGTGGGGACCAGCGGGTTCAGCGCGCGACCGAGCATTTGCTGACGTTGTCGCGACAGGCGAGTCGCGGGTTCGATCTGCAGGCACCCGGAGTCGGTGAGGTTGCACAGGTCACGCCGCAGCCGTCGCCTCCGC
>Ga0070689_100000196_pt1 | contig 36323 bp, 23 predicted proteins | sample KBSS23HmetaG_FD_64669 | JGI IMG/M metagenome (GOLD analysis project Ga0070689, IMG submission 64669) | Switchgrass rhizosphere microbial communities from Kellogg Biological Station, Michigan, USA - KBS S2-3H metaG | ecosystem: Host-associated > Plants > Roots > Rhizosphere ...
AGGATCATCTCGAGAACTGGCGTACCGCAATTCCGACAATCAAGCTCGCGGATCAGATCGTAGTCCCGTCAGGTTACCTTGTTGACGTCTTCGCGCGGTTCAATCTCAAGGCGAGCTTCATCTTCAACATCGTCGAGCTCGATCGCTTTTCGTACCGCGAACGGAAAACGCTGCGACCGATCTTCTTAACGAGCCGGCTGCTCGAACCACTCTATAACGTTCCGTGTGTCCTGCGTGCCTTCGCGTTGATCCAGCAACATTATCCGGAAGCGTCTCTAACAGTCGCTGCTGATGGCTGGTTGCGCCCCGAGCTCGAGAAGCTTGCGGAGAGTCTGGGCCTCGCGAACACGAAGTTTGTCGGGTTTGTTCCTTTTGCTGATATGCCGAAGTTGTACGACTCGGCTGATATCTACCTGACGGCAACCAACATCGATAACATGCCGAGCTCGATCACGGAATGCATGGCCAGTGGCGTGAACGTAGTGACGACGCCGGGGGGCGGCGCTATCCCGTTCATCATGACGGACCAGGAGACCGGCATCATCGTCAAAACTGACGACCACGAAGCAATGGCCGCCGCGGCATTGCGATTACTCGCAGAACCAGACTTCGCGGTCCAACTAGCGCGCAACGCTCGTGAAGCAAGCAAACGGTTTACGGGAAACGCTATCAAAGAAAAATGGTTAACGCTTTACATGCAACTCGCCAACGTGACGTCATCTGCCGCTGAGTTGCCGGCGACGTGGATTGCTAAAAAAATATGAAGCAAGTTATCAGGAAGGGTATAAAAGACATCATCGTCGATGAGGTGCCGGATCCGGTCGTTATCCCTCACCACGTATTGATCCGCCCATCGTATTCGGTGATTAGCAGTGGTACGGAAACCGCCAGCATTCATCAGGCGGGTCTCGTGAGAGAAGTTGCCGACAATCCTTCGCATCTGAAAAAAGTCTGGTCGGGGTTAAAGGTTGCTGGTCCAATCAGGACTATCGCTGAGGTGCGCGCGAAGCTGAGTGAATATGCGGTGCTTGGATACGCAGGCGCGGGAACAGTTGTCGATAAACACGATTCCGTTACCGATCTTCAAATCGGAGATCGAGTCGCTTATGGCGGTGAAGGCACGGGCCATGCAGAGACAATACTTGCCGGCAGGAACCTCGTCGCGCGCGTGCCGGATCAGGTCTCGTTTGAACAAGCATCTTTCACGACACTCGGAAGTATTGCTTTGAATGCGATCCGAACTGCCGCCAGCGGTGTGGGCGATAAGGTCGCGATTCTCGGTCTGGGCGTCATCGGACAGATCGTGGCCCAACTCGTCAGACTACAAGGCGGCATCGCGATCGCGATCGATCTGAAGAAAGATCGAGTGGACCTTGCCACCAAGCTCGGCGCTGACTACGGACTGCTTGCAGGAGACGATCTCGAGAGTCAGATCAACTTGATTACTGAAGGCCACGGCGTCGATTGCGTCATCGTAACGGCAGCGTCCAAATCATCCGCCGTTTGCCACCAGGCGTTGAAGATTTGTCGCGATCGCGGAAGACTGGTGATCGTAGGTGCGGTCGAGCTCAGCTTCCCGTGGGAGGAGATGTATCTAAAAGAGATTCAGCTCCTCATGTCGCGGGCGTATGGACCAGGCAGTTACGACGCAAGCTACGAACGCGAGGGCCAGGACTATCCACTGCCCTACGTTCGCTGGACCGAAAACCGGAACATGGAAGAGTTTCTCCGGTTAATCGGGACCGGGCGCCTCCACATTGACTCGCTCATTAGTCACAAATTCCCGTTAGTCGATGCCGCGCGAGCTTACGAAACGATTCTCAGTCCTGCTTCGAACAGCGTTGCCGTCGTACTCGAATATCCGAAACCGGACGTAAGCGAAAATGGCTTTGGCACGTTCAAGCCTGCGCGCAGAGTCGTCGTACATGAAAGCACGGAGAGAAAGCGATCGGAGCTGCGTGTCGGTGTTGTAGGAGCCGGCAACATTGCACGTTGGGCGCATCTGCCGGTGCTGTCCTCGGTGCCAAACGTAAAGCTGGAGGCGATCGTTTCGGCGAGTGGCGCGAGAGGTAAGACGTATGCGCGACGCTTCGGCGCTGCGTATTGCTCTTCAGACTACAACGAGATGCTTGCCGACAAGAACATCGATGCGGTTCTTGTTCTCAGCCGAAACCAACATCACTTCCCACAATCTCTGGCGGCTTTGCAGGCAGGCAAACATGTATTCGTAGAGAAGCCGATGGCGCTTTCCGAGGAAGAGTGCGTGCGGCTGTGTCGTGCAGTCGCCGAAAGCGGCAAGCAGTTGACCGTCGGTTTCAATCGCCGCTTCGCGCCTTTTTATGTTGCGCAAAAACAAGCTCTTGTGAAACGAAACGCTCCCGCAGTTATTCAGTGCCGCGTTCATTCTCCCGGGATCTCCGGCTCTTACTGGATGGCAGATCCGACGATCGGCGGCGCAATCATTGGTGAAGCTGTTCACTTTATCGATCTGATGTACTGGCTCCTCGAGTCGGAGCCGGTAAAAGTTTCCGCGTTTGGTTTGCCGACGGACAGTAAAGGTTACATCGGCGAGAATAATCTGGTTGCGAGTTTTCAATTCGCGGATGGTTCGATCGGAAATTTGACTTACTGCACTGTCGGGTCAAAGCAATCTGCCGGCGAATTGGTTGAAGTTTTTTCGTCCAGCATGACTTTGGCCGCGTCAGATTTCAAGAAAGTATCGTTACAGGGACAGGGTTCAAGGACAATGAATAAGTGGTGGCCTGACAAAGGTTACAAGGCTCAACTTGCCTCGTTCTTCACTGCCATAAGGGATGGTTCTCCACTTGAAGCGACAGTTCGAGACGGTGCTCGGGCAACGATAGCGTGTTTGCGGATGCTCGAGTCGGCCAAAACCGGATTGCCTTGCGCAATCGATCTGAAGTCAGCGTTGGCTGAATGCGCTGAGGAGTAGTTTGCAAATTTCGAGTGGAGAGTGGCGTGGTAAAGGTCTTAATAGTAGCACCATCTGTAAGAATTCTCGGCGGGCAGGCCCTTCAGGCGGCGTGCCTCTGGAGACATCTGAAGGATGAAGCTACTGTTGAGGTCGGTTTCGTTCCTCACAATCCCGCGCTGCCGCGACCGCTTCGCTGGTTGCAGTCGATCAAATATGTAAGGACGATTGTTACTTCACTTCTTTACTGCGCTCTCCTCATGCTGCGCGTTCCGCGATACGACGTAATACACATTTTCTCGGCTTCTTACTTTTCGTTTTTGATTGCGCCGACGCCGGCAATGCTGATTGCGAAGCTGTTCAGGAAGAAGTGCATTCTGAATTATCACAGTGGCGAAGCGGAGGATCACTTCTACTGGTGGCCACGCACGTCGATACCGCTGGTCCGGCTTGCGGATAGTGTTACGGTGCCCTCGGAGTATCTGGTTAAAGTTTTTGGGAAGTTCGGCATACCGGCGCGCGCGATTTCCAACATCCTCGGCGAAGGGCAATTCATATTTCGTGAACGCAGTGCGCTGCAGCCGCGATTTTTGTCGAACCGGAATCTGTTTCCGCTCTATAACGTTGCGTGCATTCTCAGAGCGTTTGCGATTGTTCAAAAAGAATTTCCGGATGCGAGTTTGGTGCTGGCGGGTAATGGCAGCGAGCGCGCGAACCTGGAGCGGCTCGCCTGGGAGCTCCAACTGAAGAACGTTACATTTACGGGGTTGGTCGCGCCTTCGGAAATGCCGAAGCTCTATGACGAGGCGGATATCTTTCTCAACAGTTCCAATATCGACAATATGCCGGGCTCGATACTCGAGTCGTTTGCATCAGGCTTGCCGGTGATCACGACTGATGCGGGCGGCATTCCGTATATCGTGACGCACGAGAAGACGGGTCTGTTGGTTCCGCGCGGCGACCATGAAGCTCTGGCTGACGCTGCGATCCGGTTACTGAAGGATCCGGCGCTGGCGGCAGCGATAACAGACCGCGCGTATGCTGAAACAGGAAAGTACAGTTGGTCCGCGGTCCGGAACGACTGGTTGCATTTATACGAACGACTGGGAAACGGTTTGCAGTTTAGTTCGCGGCCCGTCCCTCACGAGGAGCCGCTGTAGTGCGAAGAAATCTTGTCGCGCAAGGCGCAAAGGCGCAAAGCGCTACCGCGTTTCTAAAGGCTTTCTTTGCGCCTTTGCGCCTTTGCGCGAGAGATCTTCTCTCAGAGGATGATTGGTGAGCGAGCCAACAGTAAGCGTGGTGATTCCTGCCTATAACGCCTCGCGATACATCGCCGAATCTGTCTCGTCAGTCCTGGCCCAAACAGTCTCAGACTTTGAACTGGTCGTCGTTAACGACGGCTCTACAGATACAAACGAGCTCGAACAGGCTTTAGCTCCATACCGCGATCGACTGCACTACATCAAGCAGGAGAATCGCGGCGTCAGTAGTGCGCGCAATGCGGCTTTAAAAATCGCGCGCGGTCGCTTCTATGCGCAGCTCGATGCCGACGATGCCTGGAAACCCGATTACCTTCAGACGCAGCTGGAATTCCTCGAACAGAACCCTTCGATTGACCTGGTCTATCCGAACGCCGAGGTGTTCACGGAGGGTTCGGACAGTCATCTGGAATTCATGGATCTGTGTCCCTCCAATGGTGATGCGACTTTCGAAAACCTGGTCAGACAGAAATGCCTCGTTATGACGAGCGTGACGGCTCGAATGGAAGCGATCAGGAAGACCGGCTTGTTTGACGAATCGCTATCGACCACCGAGGACTTCGACTTCTGGCTGCGGTTTACAAGGTTCGGCGGTCGTATCGGCTACCATCGCCGGAAGCTGGTGCGATACAGAAGAACGCCGAACAGTCTCTCCTCAGATAGTGCACGCATGCTGGAGAACTTGTTGCGAGTGTTAGCCAAAGCCTCGACCTTCGAACTTACTGCCGCGGAAAGGACAGCCATCGTCGACGAAACAGAACGGAACCAGGCGCTGCTGAATCTGATTGAAGGCAAACGAGCGCTGATGGTTAAGGACACAGACAAAGCCATCGTGCATTTGTCGCTGGCAAATTCTCACATGCGGAGTCAGAAGTTGAGCGTAGCTGTTTGGTTTTTGCGCCGGGCGCCGCAAGTAGTCAGATGTGCGATCAGTCTCCGGCGTCGATTATTCCTTAAGAACGAAAAGGCGCTTCTTTCCGGTTTGGATTAACGATGAAGTTAGATGTAGTCGTGCCGACCTTCAACAGGGCCAATGGCCTGAAGCAAACTCTCGACAGTTTGCTTCGAGCCAGAATACCCGACGGCATGCAGGTTCTGATTATAGTTGTCGACAACAACTCGCGCGACGATACGCGTGCTGTCGTCGAAGATTATGCGCGGCGGTTTCCGGGCCGCGTAAGTTACGTATTCGAGAAGAACCAGGGACGCTCTTTCGCTTTGAATGCCGGCATTGCCGCGACCAGCAATGAGCTCGTTGGCATGATCGACGACGACGAGGAGATTGATGAACACTGGTACGAAACAGTCTACGCTTCGTTCGAGAGTGGTGAAATTGATTTTGTGGGTGGGCCATACCATCCGAGTTGGCCGGGTGAGTGCCCGCAATGGATACCGTCGTCTTACGGCAGCGTTGTCGGGTGGGTTGACGGTGGGGAAAAGAAGGTTCCCTTTGATCAAAACTATCCAGGCATATTGATGGGTGGGAACGCCGTCATCCGCCGGTCGATGCTCGAGAAAGTTGGTCCATACAAGACGTGGTTGGGACGCACGGACAAGGGGCTTTTATCCGGCGAAGATGAGGACATGTATCATCGTCTGCTCGCGGCGGGAGCGAAGGGCTTTTACTTACCTGATCTAATCATCCATCACAAGATCTTACCGGCACGACTCACGAAGAAATATTTTCGCAGTTGGTGTTTCTGGCGTGGTGTGTCTCTTGGCTTGCTGGAGAGAACACGCAAACAGGCCTGCCCGTATTTGTTCGGCGTGCCTCGCTGGCAGTACCGAACGGCAGCTCGCGGACTTTTAATCGGGATCAGCAGTCTTGTTGTAAAGCCAAAGCAGGAGCCTGAGGCATTCGCGTCAGAACTGGCGCTGTGGGACTTCCTCGGATTGTTTTACGGTAAACATTTTCATCGCGCGGATGGACGTGGATGAGTCGACCGGATATCTCAGTTGTTGTGTGTACCTATAACCGCGCTGCGTTGTTGCGGCGGGCGTTGCTGAGCCTGTTTGCGCAGAAGATGGAGAAACGCTCGTACGAAATAATCGTCATCGATAACAACTCCGCTGACGACACACCAGCTACCGCCGAAGCACTCAAAGCAGAGTCGCCCGTTAACCTCTGTTACTTTCGCGAAACCAGACAAGGCAATGCTTACGCGAGGAACGCAGGAGTCGACCAAGCCAGATCTCCCCTCGTTGCCTTTTTGGATGACGACTGCATTGCAGACGAAAACTGGCTCTCAACCATCAAATCCACTTTCGACCGAGATCCTGAACTAGCGTTTGTAGGCGGAAGAGTTTTGCCTGTTTGGGAGAGCGACCCTCCTTCGTGGTTGAGTACGTCGCATTGGGCTCCACTTGCATTGCTCGATTACGGAACAGAAGAACGGAAGATCAGTGGTCAAACACCGCTCGGATTGTTGACCGCCAATATCGCAGTTCGAAAAGAAGTGTTTGACCAACTCGGCGGCTTCCTGCCTTCACTACAGCGCGTGAAAGGTAGCATCGGATCGATGGAAGATCACGAGTTCCTGCTAAGAATCTGTCGCGGCGGCAAATGCGGCCTGTATCTTCCCGATTTGATTACGTGGGCCGGGGTGGATCCGCAGCGCATGACTAAGGCTTATCACCGTCGCTGGCACACCGGGCATGGCCATTTTTATGCAGTGCTCAAGGATCCGGAGTGGGAGCGTTCGAAATTCTCTTTAGCCGGTGTTCCCTCACACCTCTATAAGGAAACTGCGTTGCACGCACTTAGATGGTGCGCCAGTATTCTCAAAAGAAATTCCGATGCTGCTTTTACCAACGAGTGTCGGGTGAGATTCTTTCGAGGTTTCTTTCTTCAGCGGCAGCGACAACTCTTTAAATCCTTCTAATGCACTAGTTCGCGACAGATCATTGCGGTTACGTTGTAATTCATCTCAAATTAGTGTCGGAGTATTTACAGCACTGTCTTAGACGTGTAAGGTTTTTCACGTCTAAGCGTTGTCTTGCTTAGACCTCGCCAGTTTTCAAAAACAACGAAAGGGCATTCGCTCGCAAGTTTTTGATCGGAGCGATAACTAATCGGGCAATTCCGGGAAGACGAGACCCCTCGGAGTTGTACCTCAAGTAAACAAGTAATCATTTGTAACATCATGCTTTCCCGAAAGTGTGCATCGGTAAGAGTGTGTCTATATGTTGAAACGTTTGGTTCCCCTGTCGGTCGTTCTATTTGTTCTCTTTTCAACTTCAGCAAACGCAAACACTCCACTGCGAGTGCTTAGCTGGAACATCGCATTCGGCCAGGGTACGGACGGCGTTACCAATTTCGATCGAATCGCAACCTGGCTGGCGCGAATGAATCCGGATGTCATCGCACTTTGCGAAATGCCACCTGACAAAATTGCGGCGGTGACGAGTCTATTGAGTCAAAAGACCGGCCGCAGTTGGAATTCCTACTTTGTGCCGAAGGCTCCCGGCATAGCAGAAGGTAACCTGATCCTTTCAACCTACGCGTTTTCCAGCACATCATCGCGCTACTTGAGCTATACCCGGTCGATTGCGCAGGCAACCATCAATGTCGGCGGCAGAAATATCAACTTCTTTGCTACGCATCTCGATCACACTTCGTCAGCTTTGCGGCAGACTGAAGCACAGGAATTAATAAGTTGGACCTCCGGGTTCGCTACGCCACGAATCGTTGCGGGCGACATGAATGCGGCAAACGACACCCCGGAAGTCCTTAGCCTGTTGAATGTCTATCGCGATAGTTGGGTCGACGCTCTCAGTCTAGGGACGGCACTTGCTTATCCGGATAATCCTGTTTGGCTTAATACGAGGACACGTCGTTGGCGCATCGATTTCGTTCTGTACTCTTCCGACTTGAACATTTTCACAACTCGTGGCAGTAACATTCCTGACGTTCGCGATCTTAGTAACACAAACGTTGTGACTACACTCGGCACACTCGACGACAAAGGTGTCAGGCCATCGGATCACAATCTGGTAGTCGTGGATTTTGATGTGATCTCGGGCACGTCGACGCCTGCGGCGCCGGTACCAACGCCAACGCCGACACCAACACCAACGCCGACACCGACGCCAACGCCAGTTACGGTGCCCGTGCTACAGACGCTGGGAAGCACGGATCAAGCCCTGGCATTCCACTCAACCTTGTTCACCAGAGGACCGTTCCAGGTTAGCTCGCCGCTAAATCTCAGCAACGACCATCGAACAAGGATAATTCTCTTTGCTACAAACCTGGATTTGCTACCAGGTGAAACTGTTGCGTCGGTTACGGTGCGGGCCACGGATTCGCGCGGCCTCTCTTATGGATTGGCGGTAGAGCAGGTGGCGAAAGTCCCTAATTTCCCCTGGTTAACAGCGATATTTGTGAGATTGCCTGACGATCAGACAATCAACGGAGATATGTTAGTAACACTCAGCATACGAGGCGTTACTACTAACACTGTGCGCATTACTATTAGAGCTCCGTAAAGTGTGACGTTTCCGTTGCCGAATGGTTACAAGTGTTCCGAATTTTTGACAGCATTCTGTTCGCGTGTTATCTTCGGCTCGTCTGACTGTGCGGGCAACCGGAAAGAGGGCCCGGTTTTTCAATCCCCCGTACAAGAAGGCGCCCTGGTTAGAACAAAGTTCCATCCGTTCTAATTTCCCGGATCTCTGGCAGAGAGATCGAAAACACTAAAACTAGAACGCTCTGCGGCACACCCGAGCCAAAAACTTTGGGTGTCATTACCGCATTGGATTGTGTCCCAGTGTGTTTTTGTCAGTCGAAACGCAAGGGAACCGATCATAACCCTAATCTGAAGATGGGTCGTGTCGATTCCTGTCTCACTATTCGAACTCAGGCTCCATGGGCCGTGTCTGGCAAGCATCGCTACTCGCCGGACTTTTCCGCTATCCCACAAAACCTTCCCCCGATTTGTCCTGCCCCGACTTCTACCCATGTCAAAAGGAGAAATTGAAAAGTGACCCTTAGACAGATTGTTCCAGTTTACATATTTATCCCTGTACTCTTATTACTTGCTTCGTTTCGAGTTTCTTCCGCTCAGGAAGTAGTCCTTTACGCATCACAGGCTCCGGTGAAGGTAGGCAACTGGTCCGCAGTTTCTGATTCAACGGCAGCAGGTGGTGCACGATTAGCAAATCCGGATGCCGGCGCGGCCAAATTAGCAACGGCGTTCGCAGACCCCTCAAGCTACGCCGAACTTACTTTCACAGCCTCCGCAGGTAAACCTTATCGAATCTGGATTCGTGGTAAAGCGCAGTCTGACTCGTATTACAACGATTCCATCTTTGTCCAATTCTCCGGCAGTGTGAACAGTAGCGGCGGCGCTGTTTACAGGATCGGCACTACATCATCAATCGAGATCAACCTCGAAGACTGTCTTAATTGTGGACTGCAAGGCTGGGGCTGGCAGGACAACGGTTGGGGAGGGCTGGGACCACAGATATTTTTCCAATCCAGCGGCACCCAAACGTTGCGAATACAAGCCCGCGAAGATGGTTTATCGATCGACCAGATCGTCATATCACCTGCAACTTATCTTTTTAATTCGCCGGGAGCTCTCAAGAACGACACGGTGATCCTACCGGCATCAAGCGGCAGTGCACCGGCGCCAACTCCGACGCCAACACCCACTCCCACACCGACTCCTACTCCCACGCCAACGCCAACGCCAACAACGTCATCGCCCGATATCGTTATCTGGGCGACGAACGTACCGTCTACTGGCATTCGTGGAAATTGGTTTAAAGAGGGTATCGGTTCTGCCGCAGGTCAGATTGCATTACGAAACCCGGATCGGGGCGGCGCAAAGCTTTCGACAGCATTAGCCAGTCCGGTAGATTATTTTGACGTTACCTTCAATGTTGAGGCCGGCAAACCCTACCGGCTCTGGGTGCGTGGGCGCGCTGACGGCGATTACTGGGGCAACGATTCCGTATTCGCGCAATTCTCCAGCAGCCTCAACATCTCTGGAGCTCCAGCTTATCGCATTGGCACTACCGACGCGGTTAGCGTTAATCTCGAAGACTGCTCCGGCTGTGGAATCCAGAACTGGGGTTGGCAGGATGATGGCTGGGGAGTTAATTTGCTGGGTCCGGCCATTTTCTTCCAAACAACTGGTCCACAAACACTCCGCATCCAGACCCGCGAGGACGGACTATCAATCGATCAGATAGTGCTTTCGTCTTACGCGTACATCTTTACATCACCTGGCTTCCTAAAAAACGACAACACAATTCTGCAAAGCACGGTGCAGGCGGCACCCCCGCCTCCGCCCGCAAATCAACCACCGCAGGTGAGCATTTCGGCCACTCCGACGTCTGGAAACAGCCCGCTATTTGTCACCTTTGCGTCAGCGGCAAGCGATCCGGATGGCTTCATCACCAGTTATTCATGGACCTTTGGCGACGGAAATAGTTCGTCGGCTCCAAATCCGACAAACACGTATCAGTCTGCCGGCACTTTTACGGCGCGACTGACCGTGACTGACAATTCAGGAGCCAGCACAAGCGCCACGGTCTCGATCAACGTCAGTATTCCGCCGCCCCCAACACCCCCGCCAACAACTACGGGAACGTTGCGGGTGTTGAGTTGGAATCTTTCTTTTGGCAAGGGCACAGACGAGGTAATGAATTGGGATCGCATCGCCACGTATATTGCGAACTTTAATCCTGATATCGCGGCGTTGTGTGAGATGCCTCCCGATTACATTTCCACGCTAGTAAATCTGATGATTCAAAAGACCGGGCGCACGTGGTATTGGCACTTTGTCGCGAAGTATCCCGATTGCCCGGAGGGAAATCTGATCTTGTCGAAATACAGTTTCCTCAGCACGGGTTTGCGATACCTAAGCGCAAATCGCTCGGTGGCCCAAGCCACGATCAACGTTGGTGGAAAGACAATTAACTTCTTCGCCACACACCTCGATCCGGATTCTTCGTCCACGCGCTATACGCAAGTCGGAGAACTGATGAGCTACACCTCCGGTTTCTCTGAATCGCGGATTGTGGGGGGAGACTTTAACGCCGGGCCTGATACGTCTGAGTCTATCCGGATGACGGGTACGTACTACGACAGTTGGATGCAGGGGATGGCGGCGGGAACAGCAGTGGCCTATCCGGATAATCCGGTGTACATGCACACGAGAACCCGTCGCGGCCGGATCGACTACTTGTGGTATTCGCGTGGCTCGGCAAACCTGTTCCTAAAGGGCACGCAGATTCCGGATGTGCGCAACCTGAGCCAGACGAACGTCGTGGTGTTGCTGGGAACGCTGGACGACAAGGGCGTGAGACCATCGGATCATAACCCGATGATCGCAAATTTCGACATCCGGTAAGACTAAAGCGAGCCGCAGACAAACGCGGATGACGCAGAGCAATCTGCATCATCCGCGTTTATTTATCTGCGGCTCGCTTTAGTTAAGGCCGTGCAGCTTTGAAGTTATCAAAGACTACCGTGCCGGGATTGTTAGTTTCAATTTTCCAGGTCCCGCCTTTCAATTCAAATGTTACCGAACTGAGTGGGACCGCCGTGGTGTTCCAGGCCTGCGCGAATAGCTGTACCCACGAGCCAGGCGCGCCGGCATTCGCAGGCGCCACTTCGAACACGACCTGGCCTGTCACTGCATCATGACGGATGCGCCAGAATGCATGATTGACCGGGTTGTAAGCCACAGTCAGCAGCGTTTGTTTTGCTCCCCCAAGCTTGCTCTGAACGATCAAACTGCCCGCTTCGACGTACATTCGGTAGCAGTTATCCACGTTGAGACCCAGCGTGAAGAATGCGTCAGCCGCGGTATTTGACGAGGGCGCCTGGACCAACTGTACGTACGCATACCCGCCCACGAAGTTGTGCGCGCTTGCCGACTTGATTCCGTTGTAATGTGAACTGTCGACATTCTGCTTCAGTGGCCCAACCTGAAGCATCGTTGTCTCCTGCACTGGAACCGTGGCATCCGTGAATCCGCTGAATAGATTGTTTGCGATCCATTTACTGCCGTCGAGGGCGCCGTCATTGAAGTCGTCTGCAAGCAGCACGGTTTCACCAGCCGGCGGCGGCGACGTATAAGTAAAGCCGTTTACAAGTGTTCCGCTCTGGGCGTCGGGATTTGTTACTTGTACGTTGACCATGCCGGCAGCATGGCCCGGCGTCGTGGCCGTAATGGTTGTGCTGTTAACAACACTCACGTTCGTCGCTGCTGTTAGGCCGATGCTTACCGTGGCGCCGGAAACAAAATTGCTGCCGTTGATTGTGACCGATGTTCCACCGGCCGTGGTTCCGGAATTTGGCGTGATGCCTGACACACTTGGCGCTGGAGGTGGGGCCGAGGCGTATACATAGCCGTTCGTGAGTGTTCCTGATTGCCCACCGGGATTAGTAACTACTACGTTGACCGTTCCACTGGTATGGCCTGGAGCTACAACATTGATTGTCGTACTGCCCTGGACAGTCGCGGAAGCATTCGTTCCACCGAAGGTAACTGTTGCCCCGGTCGCGAAGCCCGAACCCGAGATAGTTACTGCCGTGCCTCCTGAAACCGGACCGGATGAAGGTGTTACCGTGCTAACACTCGGCGCCGTGTTGGTCGCTGCGCCGAAGAACTCCGACATGTTTGACGCAGTTGCAGCGGCGCCTGGGAAACTCGTCAGACCCAAACCCTCAGCCATCAATCGCAACGTGTTCTGATGCTGGTAGAGCGCGTTGGATTGAAAACTCTGCGGCGTCCTGCTGCTGATAACTACAGTCGCAATATGACCGCCGCCGTTCTGCGTGTCGGCATCTACTGATTCATCGAATGTAATGACAAGCAGGCCGCCTTGCCTGAACGCCGCACTCGCGAGCAGCGGATCGATGTTCGTCTTTAACCAACTGTCCGTTGCCGCCAGTTTGTCGGCGTTTGTGCAGTTTGGAATGGCGGCCGGACAATCGTGCGCGTTGTTCTGTTGATTCGGAATGATGAACGAGTAGTTCGGTAGCTGGTTGTTAGCCAGGTCCGAAGCGAATTGAGTAAACGGCACCAGGTTGTTCGCCTGCGACGGATTGTTCAGCACGTCGGAGAGATAGGCAAACGGATTGTGACGTTTGACATACGGATACTGATCTCCACCCGTGTAACCCACCGAAGGTAAGCTTTGGGCGTACGACTTCCACGTCTTGCCTGCGAAATTTAGCTGGCGAACGATGTTGTCAGCGCTAACGGTACCGGCGAAGTTGCTGTCATTCGTGATCCCTTGACCAGTAGTTAACCAGAAATAGTCGCCGATCGACGGGTGCGTATTGCCGTAGTAATTAACAGCGAGACCGTAGCGATTCGCAAGCGCATTCAAGTAAGGCATCGATGAGCTGCCGATAACGCTGCTGTAACTCTGGTTCTCTGCAACCACGATGAAGACGCGGTCAAATAAAGGTACCCCGGCCTGCGGCGTCACGTAAGTATAGCCGCCGGTATTTGTTCCGCTCTGTCCGTCGGTATTTGTGACTACAACGTCGACGGTTCCGGCTGTGTGAGCCGGTGTCAATGCTGTGATCGTAGTACTGTTAACTACAGACACGCTCGATGCCGCGCTGCCGCCGATCGAAACCGAGGCATTGGCCAGGAACCCAGTGCCCGTGAGAGTTATCGACGTTCCACCGACAGTAGATCCCGAATTCGGATTTACGCTGCTAACCACTGGCGCCGGATTGCCACTACTGCCGCTGCCGCTGGACTTCTGCAGGATGGTCGCGTCGTTCTTCAGCGGTCCGGGAGACGAGTTCAGATATGTTTGCGGAGAGAGCACGATCTGATCGATTGAGAGACCGTCTTCGCGAACCTGAATACGCAGCGTGTGCGTTCCGGTTGACTGGAACCTGATCAATGGACCAAGCACGCCGACTCCCCAACCGTTATCCTGCCAGCCCCAACCCTGTACCCCGCACCCGGAACAGTCTTCCAGGTTCATCTCGGTTGCGTTAGTGGTACCGATGCGGAAAACAGGAGTGCCGCTGCTGTTAACGCTGTCAGAAAATTGGATAAAGACCGAATCGTTACCCCAGAAGTCGTTTAGCGCTTTGCCGCGAATCCACAAGCGATAATCGATGCCGGCCTGCGCATTGAACGTCATTTCGAAATAGTCCGTTGGAGTGGCCAACGCGGTCGTTCGTTTGGGGGCGCCTGCGTCAGGATTCGCGAGCCGGTTTCCGCCCGCTGCGCTTCCGTCAGCGACTACCGACCATGCGCCTATCTTTACGGGCGCCTCCGCGGCCCACAAAACCACTTCACCGGCCGATGGCGGCGGTGGTGGCGGTGGCGCAGGTGTGGTTGCGCTGGCAACGCTGCTGTACGGTGAAAAACCGCCGCTATTTACTCCCCGAACTCTGTAGAAAAACGTCTGCTGTGCGGTTACCTGAAAATCGGAATAGCTGGTTTGGTTCGCGCCGGGGCTCGCGATCTCGGTCCAGCCGCTCGAGCCATTCGAACTGCGCTCCACGCGATAGCCGGTTTCCGATGAAGTGTCGTTCCAGCTCAGATCGATACGAGTGGGAGAGACTGCCGTGGCTGATAATCCTGTCGGTGCTGAAGGTGCGGGCTCTGAACCGGCGGTCACAAAACTCCAGGTGGGACCACTGGCAGAAAGGTTAGCCATCGTCTTGCCGACAACGCGCCAGAAATAAGTCGTTCCCGGAGCGAGCGTGGTTTGTATTGTGTACGACTCGGTGACGCCATCATCAACAGAACCCGTATCAAGCCGCGGCTGACCGGCCACGGCGCCGCTTTGAGTTGTACTTGCGTCCTGGACAAGCAACGGTGGGTTTGATGAAGTGCCAAAGTAAATGTCGTACTTGTGGGCCCATCGCCCGCCTTCCCACTGCAGCGTAATGGTTGTGGGTTGGGCGACGGCTGTGTTTGTGGGAGCTATGTAACTCGGTTGGTCTGGTCCGAGTGGTACAAACGGTTGATTCTCAGTGGTCGAGTTCCATTTGCGCTCGAATTGGTTGACAAACCAGTTAAAGAAAAGCGGTTTAAGGGTGAAATAATTATGCTCTGCCTGTGAATTCGACGACGGTCCGGTCCAGTTTGACGAGCCAAAAATCGTCATTCCCTTGCCATACAAAACCACCGACTTCTGGTGATTCAGGCCCTGATGCTTGCGCATCTTGATCTGCACGCCACCCATATACATCCGGTCAATGTTCCATGAGTCCCATTGTCGTGCTGGATTACGATATTCGTCGGGTTCATGTATAAGGCGCACGGGTATCCCGCGATTGACCGCCGCAAGCGTTATATCGGTGTACCGTTGATTGGTAATCCGGTACATGATGATGTCGATCTTCTGCGTTTCCTGATTAAAATTCAGTTGCGTTCGATTGAAGAAATCCTGGCTATCGTCAATGCTAGGCGGGAAATTCAGCTCGGGATTGATTGAAAATGTCGAGTACTTACGTGTTAGTGGTCCATTGATATTGCCGTAATCCGCGTAATTGATCGGATCAGTCCAGGAATCGTCATACTTCGTCTTGAAGCTCTGAATCAGCGATTGGTCGTCGGTGAAATATATCGCCTCATCCATGTAGTCGACGTTTGGCACTGTTGGAACGAAGAAATTCGCGGAATAATTGGCGCCAGTGAATTCCAGCCTGTTTTGTCCGACGAAAAGCATCAACTTCCAGTGCAAGATGCCACCGCCGCTTTTGAATCGCATCGGAATGCCGGCGGCTTTGAACTGGTTCAGGATCGCCTCATTGCCCGCATAGGTTGGGTTCGCGCGCGGGTCGACCAGGATTCGAACTGGAACTCCCGCCTGCCAGCGAGCGATGATCTTGTTGGCGATCGACGTGTCCTGCATGAACCAATAGGCGATATCGATCCCTACAGTCTCGTTATCGATCAAAGTCCAGAGCGGTTCGCGGCAGTCTTCAAAGGCGGTATCACAGAGACGCTCCTGCGACTGTGCACGGGTGGCAACAGTGGAGACAAGCGTTAACAGGATGATTGCAAATGCGACGTGAAATGTTTTTGCGCGCATAAAAAGAGAACAGCTATGTCAATCTTTCGTTGGGACCTGAAACGCTGCGAGAAGCCATTATTTGGATTCGAAGAAAATTAAATCCAAGTTTTAATCGCTCTTTATAAGAACATGGATCGCGATTCTATGAAGTAACGCGCAGAACCTTTTACTTTTGGCGCGCTCACGTTAAGCTCACGCAGCAGTGTCGGGTACGTGCTTCTGATGCAAAACATAGGCCATGCGTTGAATACATTGCGCCCTGAATTCACGGTTCAGATTCTGGACAGCGAACCCGGATCACGTCTCAATTGCAGATTTCAATCTGGATTACAGAACTAATGGACAGAATTTTCCGGATTTTAGAATGAAGTTTTCAGTCATTATTGCCACTTACAATCGTGCTGAGGAGCTGGTCAAGACACTTGACAGCCTGAAGAATCTTGAGTCGACCGGTCCATGGGAAGTGATTATCGTCGATAACAACTCCTCCGATAACACGCGGGAGGTAGTGCTGGAGCGCCTTGATTCGTTTCCTGTTCCGCTTCGCTACATTATGGAAAAAGAGCAGGGCCGGTCGGCAGCCCTGAACGCCGGAATTCGTGCGGCGCAAGGTGAGATTCTGGCAATCACTGATGATGATGTTCGCGTTGATTCACTTTGGTTGAAGAACGCCGAACAGGCGCTGAACACGCTTAGCTGCGATTACGTCGGCGGCAAGGCGCTTCCGATCTGGAGCGGAAAGCTACCCAATTGGCTTCCTAACCGAGGCGGCAAACACTGGGGCGTAATCGCTCTGCTCGATTACGGGCCAGAACCCATTGAATTTGGTGAGAAGGTGCCACTTGGCGTGAACATGGTCTTCCGGCGTGAGTGCTTTGCTCGCGCGGGTTTGTGGGACAACAGTATCGGACGAAAAGCCGGCACGCTCCTGGGTCAGGAGGTTCGTGAGTGGGCGCAACGCGGACGGGCCGCGGGTTTGCGAGGTTTTTATTCACCCGATCTAGTCGTTCACCATGTTATTCCGCAGGATCGTTTGACGAAGAAATACTTCCGGAAATGGTTTTATTGGCACGGAATTAGTCGCGCGATTCTGTATCACAACAACCGGCTCGATATGGAGTCGCCGGAGAGAACGGCACTCGACTTTTCTAAAGTTCCCCACATCGCAGGTGTGCCGCGGTACTTGTTTCGCACCTGCATAAAAAAATTCTTTTCGAGCTGGGCGGCACTCGTGCGACGTGATGCGATCGCGCGGTTTGAAGACGAACTTTGGATCTGGTTTTTTGCCGGCATCGTCAGGCAACGCTGGAAAGACCGGCAGTTGAATTGATCATCCTGTAAAACCCTGCTAAATTCTGTTTTCAAGAGTTCTTAAGTGTCACAATCGGTCGCGCCAATACCAAACAGCCCCAACCCCGCTAAGCTCATCTTTCAAAACGTTTCGGTGAACTATTTAGTAGCAGGCACCGAGCTTTTGATCGGCATCTTCATGCTGCCGTTCAACGTTTCCCATTTGGGGCAATCTGCATATGGTCTTTGGATACTCGTGGCCTCAGTCACTGTTTACTTCTCAATGTTGGACCTGGGTTATGGTGTTGCCCAGGTACGATTTGCGGCCAAGTACCGCGCGCAAGGCGACGCGAGAGCCCTGAATGAAATCGCAAGCACGATGTTTTTCATGTTTAGCGGCGTGGGCCTGGTTGCATTTGCGCTGGCAATCCTGATTTCTCTGAATCTTGATCAGTTCTTTCCTTTGTCCGCGGAACAGTTCAGAACCGGGCAAATAGTGCTGATTTTCATCAGTGCCTATGTCGCTTTGGGGTTTCCCTTCAGTGTCTTTGGTGGAATAGTAAACGGTTTCCAGCGCCAGTACTTGAATGGCATCGTGGCTTTCGGCACGGCAGTCGCCGTGGCCGTAGTCAATGTGATCGTGCTGCTCTCCGGTTATGGACTTGCCGGACTGGTGGCAGCGACCACGGGAGTACGTATTCTGAGTTATCTCGTTTATGCATTAAACGCTTATCGAGTGTTTCCGGCGCTGCGCATCCGGCCGCAGTTTTTCAAACGCGCGCGACTACGCGAAGTTACCGGCTTCAGTGTCTTCATTCTCATTATTGATATTGCGAACAAGCTAAACTACTCGACTGACGCGATCGTAGTTGGCGCGTTCCTGGGCACGAGCGCGGTCGCGATCTGGGCGGTTGCCCAACGGCTGATTGAAATTGTCCAACGAATCACAGACCAGCTCAACGCCGTTCTTTTTCCGGTAGTGGTCGATAGTTCGACTGTGCAGCGAGTCGACCGGCTGCAAAAAATACTGGTTCAGGGTACGCGTTTGTCGTTAGGGATGGTCGTGCCTTTGGCCACTGTTTTGGGTTTAACCGCGCGTCCACTGGTGCTGGTCTGGGTGGGGCCGCAGTTCGCTGAGAGCGTCAACGTAATTTATATTCTTAGTGTGGTAGTGGCGCTGCGTGTAGGAAATGCAACGTCGGCGGTGATCCTGAAGGGTTCGGATCTCCATCGGTTCCTGGCGTTTTCGAACCTGGGCATGGCGCTCGGCAATCTGGTTTTGAGCGTGTTGCTGGTGCGTGTTTACGGTTTAATCGGTGTTGCGGTGGGAACGTTAATACCGATGGTCGTGATAGCTATGTTTGTAGTGTTTCCCAAGGCTTGCAGGCGAGTTGGACTTTCGGTGTGGACGGTGGTTCGGGCGAGTGTTTGGCCGGCGATCTGGCCGGCGATCGTGATGGGTACTTTCGTTGTGCTGACCCGAGGCAGGATTCAGGGATCCTGGTTGCTCCTGATTTTGCAATCACTGGTGGCGGCGTTGATCTATGCGGGATTGTTTTTGCTCTTCGCACTTAAGCGGAATGAGCGAGATTGGTACTTTAACAAAATAAAGGAAATTTTCAGGCGAGACTCGGTTACCAGTTCTCCAACCGAGCTGGGCATGCTCTCATGAAAGCAATCATTTTAGCGGCGGGCAAAGGAACGCGTCTCGACGGCACGGCGGTGAAGCCAAAATGTTTGGTCGAGATCGGTGGTCTAACTCTCTTGCAGCGACAAGTCGAGTCGTTGCGTGAACTAAACATTGAGCGAATAGTTTTAGTAATTGGCTTTGGCGCTGAAAGTATCCGTACAGAATGCGATAGCGACATCAGTTTCGTCGAGAATATACACTTCGCTCAAACCAGCAGCCTGTATTCGTTATGGCTGGCCCGTGAGCACCTGGCCGAGGGATTTGTCGTGCTGAATTCCGACGTGCTCTTTCATCCACAATTGTTGGCGAATCTACTCGAATCCTCGCAGGAAGATGCCCTCCTCATTTCCGATACCGAGACGACTCCGCTGGGCGACGAGGAGATGAAGGTCAAAGTCAAGGAAGGTTTGGTGGTTGATATTTCGAAGGATATCGATCCGCTTGAAGCAGATGGCGAAAATGTCGGAATCGTAAAATTCAGCGCGTCAGGAGCGACGGCTCTGATTCGCTATATGGACGACTTGATTGCTAACGGCGCGGTGAAAGACTGGGCGCCCAGGGCTTTTCGTGAGTTTGCGTTGAATCATCCGTTACACGCCTTGAGCACCGCCGGCCTGCCATGGATTGAGATCGACTTCCCCGAAGATTATCAACGGGCAATGAACGAAGTTTACCCCCGAATAGAATCGCAGCTCTCTCCCGGCGAAACTTATCTCGCGCAAAGACGCCAAGACACAAAAGACGGTGAAGTAGTTTACGATTGAGTTCAGAGTTCAGCAGTTCAGCCCTTAGGTTGCGGTTGAGCAAGCTAAGCTTGAACTCTAAACTACCTTCCATGAGCCTGAAGCGCGTAATCAATACAGCCCGCGATATCGACAAGCAGTGGCAACGTTGGCGTTCGCCTGATCGACGACGAGTGCTGGTTAACGCGCGCACCGCGATGAACTACGCCACGATAGCGCCAATCACTGAGCGCTTGCAGCGCGATCAACGGTTAGAGTTTTACTTCGCGTCGAGTGAAAATCCGGCGCAGACACAATCGATCTATGCCGATGCTGTGCAGCCATATGAATTGGTCACGCCGGTGCAGGCTTCGCTAATGCAGTTTGATGTTTACCTGGCGGCTGATTTTCTCTGGATGAAGTTGCCGCGTGGCACTTGCCGGGTGCAGACGTTTCATGGCGTCGCGGGGAAGTATCGCACTGTTTACGACTCACCTTCAGAGTCGATGCGAGGCTGGGATCGGTTGTTCTTTATAAATGAGCTACGACTGCGGCATTTCGTCGAGTGTGGCGCAATTGATGAAGACAGCTCCGCAGCGCGTTTGATTGGCATGCCCAAGCTTGACTGCCTCGTCGACGGATCTTTAAAGAGAGACGAACTACTCAGCGCGATGGGGATCGATCCCGCGCGAAAAACCATCCTGTATGCACCCACCTGGTCGGCACATTCTTCCGTGGTGAGCAAAGGAGAAGAGTTGGTCCAGCGTCTTGGCGAGGCAGGCTATGCTGTCATCGTCAAACTGCATGACCGTTCGCGAGATTTGCAATACGTGAATTCGGGAGGCGTGGATTGGGGCACCAGGCTTGAGCCTCTATTGAAGAAGTTCGAGGGTGTGTTGGCAACCGGAAACAATTCTTCGAAGTACCTGCCGGCGGCAGACATAATGATTACCGATCACAGTTCGGTAGGGTTTGAGTATCTGTTACTCGATCGGCCATTGATTCGGATACACGTACCGGAGTTGATTAAGCAAACCGACATTGAACCGAGTTATGTGGATCTGCTCGCGAGTGCGTCGACGAGTGTGACGAGTGTTGATGAAGTGATGACCGCGGTCGAGCGAGGTTTTATTGACGCGCGCGACAATTCAGCAACGCGAATCGCGGTGGCAAACGAGATGTTTTATAAGCCAGGCACGGCCACCGATCGCGCCGTTAGGGAGCTGTACGAGCTGATGGAGCTTGAAGCGTGAACCGCTGGTGAATTTCCAGAAGCTAAAAACCGCCAGCCTTCATGAACTGCGCGTGCGTGCGGCGCAGCGAGTGGCGGCTTTCAGCGAACGGCGCGGGTGGTCCGATCTGGTAAAGCTGCCGTCAGACGATACGTTTGACGTTCTCTTCGCTTCCAGATCCGAACCGGCATTCTTCGCCAGTTTCAAAAATCTCGAACAGACTGTCACCGAATTCAAATCCCGGTGGCCTGAGACCGCGCAGCGATTGATCGACAAAGCCGATCGTATCTCTAACGGCAAATTCGATCTGCTCGGCTTCAAGAACCTCGACTTCGGCAATCCGATCGACTGGCACTTCGAACCGCTTGGCGGAAAGCGCATTCCACTCGAACACTGGAGCAAGCTCGACTTCCTCGACGTCGGCCTCGCCGGCGACAAGAAGATCACCTGGGAGTTGAATAGGCACCAGTATTTCATGACGCTGGGCCAGGCATATCTCTTAACCAGTGACGAACGTTACGCCCGTGTCTTCGCGGCTCATCTCGACTCCTGGATGGACGCGAACCCGCCGAAGCTCGGCATCAACTGGGCCAGCAGTCTCGAAGTCGCTTTCCGATCGATGTCGTGGCTGTGGGCGTTTCACTTCTTCAAGTCGTCGCCCTCGTTATCGACTGAGACCTTCAAGCGCGCGTGGAAGTTTTTATATCTCAGCGCGCGGCATCTCGAGTCGTACTTGTCGACATACTTCAGCCCCAACACGCATCTGACCGGCGAAGCGCTCGGACTCTTTTACCTCGGAACGTTGCTGCCTGAATTCAAGGAGGCGAAACGCTGGCAGGAGCTCGGCCGCGAGATTCTGATCGAGCAGCTTCCGATTCACATCAAGCGCGACGGCGTCTACTTCGAACAAGCCAGTTACTATCATCGCTACACGACCGACTTTTACATTCACTTCCTGCTTCTTTCACGCGCAAACAACGTCGCACTTCCGCGCGCGGTTGAAGAAGCGCTTGTCTTGCTGCTCGACCACCTGATGTACATCACGCGCCCCGATGGCACCACGCCGTTCTTTGGTGACGACGACGGCGGACGTTTGGCGATGCTCGATACGCGCCCGGCGAATGACTTTCGCGGCACGTTGGGAACCGGATCGGTGTTGTTCGATCGCGGTGATTACAAGTTTGTCGCCGGTGATGCGGCTGAAGAATTGTTGTGGCTAACCGGCGTCGAGGGATTGAGCAAGTTTGATGCAATCGTTGCCATCGAGCCCGCTAAAACATCCGTGCCTTTCTTCGACGGTGGTTACTTCGTCATGCGTGACGGCTGGTCTCGCGATTCAAACTACCTGCTCTTCGATTGTGGATCACACGGCGCACTCAACTGCGGCCACGCACACGCCGACGCTTTGTCGATCGACGTCGCTGCAAATGGTCGCACCGTTCTCGTCGATCCCGGCACCTATACTTACACGGGCTCAAAGGAGCTCCGCGACTGGTTTCGCAGCTCGCACGCGCACAACACGGTTACTGTCGACGATGAGTCGTCGTCTGTGCCAAACGGCCCCTTCACGTGGAAAACGACCGCGCAATGCGAGCTTAAGGAATGGATCAGCCAGAACCGCTTCGACTTCGTCTCCGGCCGGCACGACGGTTACATGCGTCTCCAGGATCCCGTGACGGTCACACGCGAAATCCTTTTCCTGAAACGAAACTACTGGATTGTGCGCGACACCATCTCTGGGTCAGCAGAACACCGCGTTGACGTTCGCTTTCACTTCGCGCCCGGCTCAAGCCTCGACATCCAGTGTTTCGGAAATGGCCAATGGGTTGAGGAAAAAGCCTTTGTTTCGCACTGTTATGGTCAAAAGGAGCCGTCGAAAGCGCTCAGCTTTACCGCAGCTTCGAAAGGCAGCACTGAAATCATCAGCTTCCTGCTGCCGCAAAACCCCGGAACTGACTGGCAAGTCAGGGAGATCGGAGCGCAGGAAGGCCGCGCGTTTGAAGTCTGTGGGGCAAAAACTGTGGATCTTGTTATCATTCCAGCGGCTGATGCGTGGATTTGGACTAGAACGATCGAGGGTGGGTGTAAGGAGACTATTTCGATATGTGCGGCATTAACGGGATAGCGTTTTCGAGCCGGTCGGGGCGAGTGGTCTCGCGTGAGGTGCTCGAGGCGATGCGCGACGTCATCACGCATCGCGGGCCTGACGACGAGGGGCTGTTCATCGACCGGAACGTCGGTCTTGGTCATCGCCGGCTGAGCATCGTCGACGTTGCCTCGGGTCATCAGCCGATGACGAACGAAGACTCGTCGCTGCACATCACCTTCAACGGCGAGATCTATAACCACACTGACTACCGCGAATCCCTCGAAGCCAACGGCCACGTCTACACCACCCACTGCGACACGGAAACGATCCTCCATCTCTACGAAGAGCACGGCTCGGCCTGCGTCGATTACCTGCGCGGCATGTTTGCGTTCGCCATCTGGGACAAGGGCAAACGAGAACTGTTCATCGCGCGCGACCGTCTGGGAGTGAAGCCGCTCTACTACGTTCACACCGATGACGGCTCGCTCTACTTCGGCTCCGAGATCAAAACGCTGCTCGAAGCTCGGGCCGTCAGACCTGAGATCAACTACGCCGTTCTTTCTGATTATCTCGCGAACCATTCGCCGTCCGGCGAAGAGACGCTCTTTCGCGGCGTCAAACGTCTCCTGCCCGGACACGTCATGACGTGGCGCGACGGCGAGCTGACGATTCGTCGTTACTGGGATGTTGACTTTACCAAGGAAGAAGCGCGCGACGACAAGACTTATATTCAGGAATGGTCTGAGCTATTTCGCGAGTCTGTGCGTTTGCGGCTGATGGCCGACGTTCCGCTCGGAATGTTTCTGTCCGGCGGCATCGACTCCTCCGCGATCGCCGCGGTGATGAGCGGTATGGTCAGCGAGCCAATCAAGACTTTTTCAGTCGCCTTCGCCGAACGTGAAGCAAACGAGCTCGAATACGCGCGCCTCGTCGCCGCGGCTTACAAAACGAATCATCACGAGATCGTCGTCAGTCCGGAACAGTTTTTCACGGCGCTGCCGCGTCTAGTCTGGCACGAAGACGAGCCGTTGGCCCATCCGTCGAGCGTTGCGCTTTACTTCGTTTCACATCTCGCGTCGCAACACGTGAAAGTAGTGTTGACCGGCGAAGGAAGCGACGAGATGCTGGCAGGCTACGGGCGTTATCGACGCACGATCTGGAACCTCGCGTTGGGCCAGCGTTACAAGAAGTTCACTCCGTCAGTGGCGCGTGACACGATCCGCAAGCAGATCGAACACATGATGCCCGGCGGTCGCATGCGTCAAAAGTTGATGCGGACTTTCCTTGTCCTATCGCCTGAGCTCGAGAGTATCTACTTCGATAACTTCGCCGTCTTTCCCGCGCCCATGCAACAGCATATGTTCACGCGCGAGACGATGGATCGAATTCACAACGTCGATCCTTACGTCGAGCTGCGCCGGCTCCTCGAGCGGACCAAAGACCTGTCATTGCTGGATGGTTTGTTGTATGCCGACATCAAGACTTACCTGCACGAACTGTTGATGAAGCAGGATCAGATGAGCATGGCGACCTCTATTGAGAGTCGTGTGCCGTTTCTCGATCACAAGCTGGTGGAGTTTACCGCGCGGATGCCGGAAACGATGAAGCTGCGTGGCGGCACGACGAAGTACGTGCTGCGTGAGAGTATGAAAGGCATCTTGCCGGAGAAGATCCTTTCGCGCAGTAAAATGGGTTTTCCGGTGCCGGTTGGCAGTTGGTTTCGTGGGCCATACAAGTCTGTGATCGACGAATACGTGTTGAGCGAGCGGGCGCTATCGCGCGGCATCTTTGCGCCCGACTTCGTGCGCAAGATCGTAGCGTTGCATCAGGCCGGCGAAGACCATGCGGAGCGGCTGTGGTCGCTGCTCAACTTCGAGATGTGGCTGCGAAGATTCTTTGACACCGAGGAATTACCTTCCGCCGAGGTCGCGCTGGAAAAGAGCTTAGTGAGTGTGTAGGAATTTCTCACGCAAAGGCGCAAAGCCAGCAAAGTTTTTCTCTTTGCTTCTTTGCGCCTTTGCGTGAAATTATTGATGAAGATTCTATGGCTCAAAACTGAACTGCTCCATCCGGTCGACAAGGGCGGGAAGATTCGTACTTACCATCTCCTCAAACAACTCAAAGCGGATCATCACATCACTTACCTGACGCTCGACGACGGCACCGCGCCGTCGGACGCCGCGGACAGCGCCACTGAATACTGCCACGACCTGATTCGCATTCCGCACGCGACGCGCGAGAAGTTCTCGGCGGCGTTCTACGCCGAGCTCGCGCTCAACATGACTTCGTCGTTGCCTTATGCGATCCGAAAGTACAAATCGGAGGCGATGAAAAAGGCCATCGAAGACGTCACGGCGAAAGACCGCTTCGACGTTGTTGTTTGCGACTTCCTTGCGCCGGCAGTGAACCTGCCGCGCCGGCTTCAAACTCCCGTGGTGTTGTTTCAACACAACGTCGAAGCCGCGATCTGGCAGCGTCACTACGAAGTTCAGAAGAATGCCGCGAAGAAGCGTTATCTCTACTGGCAATGGCGAAAGATGTGGCGCTTCGAACGCGCTGCCTGCCGCCAGGTTGATTGTGTGATCGCCGTCTCCGAGGCCGACTCTAAAACGATGGAGCAGGAGTACGGTCTCAGTAAGGTCTATGACGTGCCGACCGGCGTCGACGTGGATTTTTTCAAGCCGACGGGCACAGTCACGGCGCGACCGAACAGCCTCGTCTTCACCGGTTCGATGGATTGGTTGCCGAACGAAGATGCCATCAACTACTTCACGCAACAGATCCTACCGTTGATCAGGCAATCAGTTCCGGACGTCAGCCTCACGGTGGTTGGTCGCAATCCGTCGCACAAACTTCAGGAACTCGGACGCCAGGACTCGTCGATTACCGTGACGGGAAGAGTTGACGACGTGCGTCCGTACATGGAACGTTCTGCTGCTTACATCGTGCCGTTGCGGATTGGTGGTGGGACACGATTGAAAATTTACGAAGCAATGGCGATGGAGCAGGCAGTGGTATCGACCTCGGTCGGAGCTGAAGGTTTGCCGGTCGAATCCGGCAGAGAAATTCTTATCGCCGACACGCCTGCGGCCTTTGCCGAATCGGTAGTTCAACTCTTAACCAACCCCGGCATCGCGCAGGAATTCGGCACGCGCGCCGCCGGCATCGTTAGAGAACAATTCGGTTGGCACCGTGCCGCCCAACGCTTCGCGCACGTATGTGAAACGACCATTGGGCGCTGAGGGTGCAACTGTAGGGGCGGCACTCCGTGGCCGCCCCAGTGTTGAATGATGAGACTGGGGCGGCCACGGAGGGCCGCCCCTACAGTTGCACCGATGACCCGTAATGTATTCGTCTCTATTGTGATGCCTTGCTACAACGAGGAGCGGTTTATTGAAACGGCCCTCGAAAACCTTTGCCATCAATACGACAAACAAAATTACGAAATAATAGTGGTCGACGGCCTGTCCACCGATCGGACGCGCGACGTCGTGAACGAATTTGCACGCAAGCGGAGCGATGTGTTGGTGCGGCTAATCGATAACCCGGCGCGAAACATTCCCAAAGCTCTGAACCTCGGTATCGAAGCGGCTCGCGGCGACATAATTCTGAGAATGGATTCGCACGCCGCGCCTTCAAACGGTTATGTGCGCAGGTGCGTCGAGTTGTTGTTGAAAGACGATGCCGCGGTGGTGGGAATGTATTGTCACGTTCAGCCTTCCGTGCAAACGCTAACAGCGCGCGCAATCGCGTCGGTCGTTTCACATCCTTTCGGGATCGGCGACGCGAGTTATCGCCTGAACCAGGGGACGCCGCAGCAACTGGTCGACACGGTCGCATTTGGCTCATTTCGCAAAAAACTCTGGCACGACGTGGGCGGTTTTAACGAAGCGCTGCATACCAACGAGGATTACGACTTTAATTATCGTGTGCGAGCCGCGGGCGGAACAGTTTTACTCGACCGCGCGGAGCATACGACGTATTTTGCCAGGAGCACTCTGCGCGATTTGATGGTGCAATATTTTCGGTACGGCAAATGGAAAGCACGCATGGTTCGACTGCATCCGACGTCGATAAAGTGGCGGCACCTCGTGGCCCCGTCGTTTGTGCTCTCCCTCGTGTTGCTGCCGGTACTCGGCTGGTGGTGGCCGGTGGCCTGGTGGCTGCTCGCGGCCGGGCTGCTGATGTATCTGATCCTGGCTTTTTACTTCGCGGCAAAGATTTCGCGAAACGAGGAGAACCGGTTTGCGCTAACGCTCCTGATACCGGTTGTTTTCTTTGTACTTCACGTCACGTGGGGCGTGAGTTTTTTGCTCAGCGTTATTCAACCTTCGTATAAGGAACGGCCGATATGAAAGTAAGCGTCTTCGGGCTCGGCTACGTGGGCTGTGTTTCGGCAGCCTGTTTTGCGAGCTCGGGAAACAGCGTCGTTGGAGTCGACATAAATCCAGTCAAGGTAGAGATCATAAACTCGGGACGAAGCCCTATCGTTGAACCAGGCATTGGCGATCTCATCCAGCAGGCAGTTGAATCGGGCGCTCTGAAGGCGACGACCGACACGGCTACGGCAATCAACGATTCCGACATCTCTTTAGTCTGCGTGGGCACGCCGAGCCGTCCGAATGGCGCGCTGGATCTCGCGCACGTCGAACAAGTTTGTCGCGAGATCGGCAGTGCGTTGCGAGAAAAGGACGGTCCACATACGGTCGTCATTCGCAGCACGATGCTGCCGGGAACGATCGAAAATGTAGTGATCCCGAATCTCGAGAAAACCTCCGGCAAGAAAGTTGGGGAAGGAATAAGCGTTTGCATCAATCCCGAGTTTCTTAGAGAAGGATCGTCGATCAAGGATTTCTATGCGCCTCCGTTTACGTTGATTGGCGCCGACGACGAGGCTACCGCTAAACAGTTGAGCAGCCTGTACGCGAACATCAACGCGCCGCTTTTTGTCACTTCAGTAAAAACTGCCGAGATGGTGAAGTATGCGTGTAACTGTTTTCACGCGGTGAAGGTGAGCTTTGCGAATGAGATCGGCAACATCTGCAAGGCTGCCGGCATTGATAGCCATCAGGTGATGGAAATCTTCTGCGAAGATCGCAACCTGAACTTGTCTCCTTACTACTTGAAGCCGGGGTTTGCTTTCGGTGGATCGTGTTTACCTAAAGACCTGCGAGCGATCAATCATCGAGCGAAGGAATTGGACGTCGAAGCCCCGTTGCTTTCGTCGATCCTTCCGAGCAATCGATTGCAGATAGAGCGAGCGCTCGACATGGTTTTGCGCACGCGTAAAAAGAAAGTCGGAATTCTCGGCTTTAGTTTCAAAGCCGGCACGGACGACCTGCGAGAGTCGCCGATGGTAACTCTCGTCGAAGCGCTGATCGGCAAAGGTCTCGACTTACGGATTTACGATCGCGATGTTTCGCTGGCGCGACTGTTTGGAGCTAACAAGGAATACATCGAAGCGGAGATTCCCCATATCGCACAACTCATTCGATCGGATCTGCGCGACGTAGTTGCCGAGAGCGAAGTGATCGTTATCGGAAACAAGTCAGCCGAGTTCGCGGAGATACGCGATCAAGTAACGCCCAATCACATTGTCATCGATCTGGTGAGGCTGTTCGGCGACGGCTTACCAGGCGCTAAGTATGATGGTATCTGCTGGTAATCATTCCCAACACCGGCTCCGGGTGGGCCTGCTGGTAGACTCCTTTACCCAGCCTCAGTGGATCGCAAAGATAATTCACGACATCCAGCGCTCCGATTTTGCCGAACTGTGCCTCGTGATAAAGAACGAACACAGCGAGCCGTCGCTATCGCGCTGGCGCACTTACTGGAAGAACCGCCGCCATCTTCTTTACGCTTTCTATAGCAGGGTGGACCACGTGCGCGTGAAACCCACACCTGATGCGTTTGAAGATGTCGACGTTCAGGAGTTGCTCTCGACCGTCCCCGTGCTGCGCGTCACTCCGGAACAAAAGAAGTATTCAGATTGGTTTTCGGATGCGGACGTGGCTGAAATCGAAAACTACAAGCTCGACGTTGCCCTCTCTTTTGGTTTCAGGATCTTGAAGGGGCGCGCGCTGCTGATCGCGAAGCACGGCGTCTGGTCCTATCACCACGGCGACAATCTCATCAATCGCGGTGGTCCGGCCGGGTTCTGGGAGGTGATGGAAGGAACGTCGATCACAGGTTCGGTGTTGCAGGTGTTGAATGAAGATCTCGATAACGGCACCGTGATCCGGCGCTCGTGGTCGTCTACCAGCGATCGGTTCTCAGTGAGGGCAAATAAAAACAATCTTTTCTGGCGATCGAGCTCGTTTGTGATGGCCGCGTTGAAGGAACTGAGCGAGACGGGCGCGATCGTTCGCGACGACGCGCAGTTGTACCGGCCGTATTACAAACAGCTTTACAAAACTCCAACCAATGCGCAGTTGTTTCCGAAGCTGGCGAAGCTGTCGCTTAACTATGTAGGGAGTAAGTTTCGTGACGCTGTTACCGTCGAGCAGTGGACGGTGGCTTATCGTTTTAAGTCCAACGCTGAAGATCCAAACAATACTTTCTATCGCTATCACCAGGTGACCCCGCCGAGAGATCGTTACTGGGCCGATCCCTTCCCGATAAAAGTAAACGGAAAGTACTACATCTTCGTGGAAGAGTTTCTTTTGGCGACTCAAAAGGGGCACATAGCTGTCGCCGAAGTGGATCGAGCGAGCAAATCATTCGCCTGCGAGACAGTGCTCGAGAAAGACTATCACTTGTCTTATCCATTCGTGTTTTCGTGGCAGGACCGTTTCTACATGCTTCCGGAATCGTCCTCGAATTCGACCTTGGAGTTGTACGCGTGCGAATCGTTTCCGTCTGGTTGGAAGCTCGAGAAGGTGTTGATGGAAAACGTCAAAGCGAAGGACGCCACTCTCTTTGAAGCAGACGGGCGCTGGTGGATGTTCGTTTCGATGACTGAAGTTCCGTTCTCCGATGAGCTGCACCTTTTCTATGCCGATAGCCCGATTGGACCATGGAAACCACACCGCCGGAATCCCATCAGCTCCGACGTGCGGAATCTGCGACCCGCGGGAAAACTCTTCACGTGGCGCAACCAACTTTATCGACCGGCGCAGGACTGCTCGCGTTACTACGGATATGCCGTCACGATCAACCGGGTGCGAAAGCTGACGCCGGACGAATTTGAGGAAGAGGAAGTTTCGAAGATCCTGCCGCAGTGGCGCAAAGATGTTCTGGCCACTCACACGCTCAACGTCTGCGAAGATTTGACTGTGGTTGACTGCCTGACCAGAAGGCGCAAATGACCCGTCTCTTAAGAGCTATCAGGCGACGTTGGTGGATACTTTTACTCGTATGTGCGGTGTGGGTGTTAGGCGCGTGGTTTGCTGCTGCAAGCCTGATCGTAAGCAGGCCGCTCGAACATGCGGACGTGATCGTCGTGCTCAGTGGCTCTGGGACGTTCACTGAACGCACCAACAAAGCAGCGCAGCTTTACCGCGCGGGAGTTGCGCGAACGGTAATCATCACGAACGACAATCGCCAGGGCGGATGGTCCCAGGTCGAGCAGCGCAATCCTTACTATTACGAACGTGCGACCGCGGAGTTGTTGATGGAAGGTGTTTCCGCGGCGGATATCGTAATGCTGCCGGACGTCGTTCACAGCACGCACGATGAGGTGGTCGCGTTACGAAAGCACGCGCAGGCAGTTCCTTTCAAGTCGATGGTGATTGTCACGTCGGCGTATCACTCGCGACGCGCGCTGAGCGCGATGGAGAAAAGTTTTGCGGGGACGGATGTGAAGATCGGAATCGATCCCGTTTCTCCCGGCAATCAAACCCCAAAGCCGGCGACGTGGTGGCTCCATCTGCAAGGCTGGGAAGACGTCGCTCTCGAATATGTAAAGACCGTCTACTACTTTTATCGGTATTAGCCGCAAAAAGGTACAAAAGGCACAAAATGATGAATGAAAGAAAAACTAGTTTGTGCTTTATGTGCCTTTTTGTGGCCAATCTTTTATTCTGGAGAGGCTATGTTTAGACGTCACTTCAAGATCGTTATTCTTTTGGCGTTGCTGTTATCGGCAGTTGTGGGTTGCCGCGGGATGTTCTCCGGGGGAGTGAACGGCGCGACCGCTGCCGGCTCGAAAATTGTCGTCAGGAAGGGAGACAATCTTCAGTCTGCAATCAACCGGGCGCAACCAGGCGACACGATTGAAGTCGAGGCGGACGCCGTCTTCAAGGGCCCGATAACTTTGCCCGCGAAGACCGGCGACGCCGTCGTTACTATTCAAAGCTCTCGCGTCTCCGAGCTTCCCGCGGGCCGGGTCAATCCTTCACACGCGCCGCTAATGCCGAAGATTGTCGCCGTCTCCACTCAGCCGGCAATCAAGACCGCCCCGAGAGCTCATCATTACCGCCTCGTAGGCATCGAGGTTTCTCCCGCTGACGAGACCACTGCCGCGGCCGACCTGATCAAACTCGGCGACGGCTCCGACGCACAGAACTCGCTCGATCTGGTCCCCACGGATCTGGCCTTGGATCGTTGCTACATCCACGGCCATCCGCAACAGGACGTCAAACGCGGAATCGCGCTGAACAGCGGCGACACCTCAATCACAAACTCCTACATTTCAGACATTCACGGCGTCGGCTACGACACGCAGGCTATCTGCGGCTGGAATGGCCCCGGTCCCTACAAGATCCTTAACAACTATCTCGAGGCGGCCGGCGAGAATGTGATGTTTGGCGGCGCGGATCCTGCGATTCAGGATCTGATTCCCACCGACATCAAAATTCGTGGCAATTACTTCTTCAAGCCCTTGACCTGGAAAACGGATGACCCGTCATACGCCGGGAAACACTGGACTATTAAGAATCTTTTTGAAACTAAGAATGCGCAGAAGGTGGAGGTCGACGGGAATCTGTTTGAGAACTGCTGGAAGGATGCCCAAGTGGGTTTTGCGATCCTTCTTAAGTCAAACAACCAGGACAACAGGTGTCCCTGGTGTGTGACCCGAGATGTTACTTTTAGTAACAATATAGTGCGCAATGTCGAGCACGGCGTGAACATACTCGGATACGACAACGGCAAGGTGAGCGGGCAGGCAAGCCAGCTTCGGCTGGTGAACAATCTGTGGGAAAACGTCGAAGGGATGTGGTTCCAGGGCACTGAGGGCGCCAAAGACGTGCTAATCGAACACAACACGCACCTGCAAAAATCGGGAAGCATTATGAGCCTCTACGGCAAGCCGACGGAAGGCTTTGTCTATCGTTATAACTTAACTTTGCGGACAGGGTATGGGGTCAAGGGCGACGGCACGGGAGAGGGTGTGGTTGCGCTGACGAAATTTTCTACGCGTTATGAGTTTGTAAAGAACGTGATTGTCGGCGCGAAGGCCGGCGAGTATCCGCCCGATAATTTCTATCCGGCGTCAGTCGAGCAAGTGGGTTTCGTCGATTTCGCCAAGGGCAATTATCGCCTCCGCCCATCGAGCCGGTTCAAGAAGCTCGCGGAGGGTAAAGATATCGGCGTCGATCACGATGCGCTCGGTCCCGCACTGGAAGCGAAGACCGGGGAGAAACCCCTGCCAATTGATTAACTATGGGTGATACCGGGACGCTCTTTCAGAAACTTCAGTGGTCGCTTCCATGGCTGGTCAGGTATCCGTTTTGGCGTGGCAGGCAGTTTCTCCAACACGCAACGGGAAATAATTCCGTAAAGAACCTCATATTCGTGGTGGCGAACCACTTTGAGCCGGCGTGGTCCACGTCTGGTCTTCTTGATCTTTCTACTCAACAAAGACGTCTCGACGAGTGGTGCGAGAAAGCCCGCCGCATCGGCGACGCCGTTCGTGACGTTGATGGAACCGCCTTTCAACATACGAACTTCTATCCCGCGGAACAGTATCACCCAACGTTGCTCGAAAAACTCGAGAGTCTTCAGCGCGACGGCTTCGGCGAGGTTGAAGTTCATTTACATCACGGCGTCGGAAAGCCAGACACTGCAGAGAACCTCAGACGTGTGCTGATCGACTTCCGCGACACACTTGCTCACGAACATGGCATGCTTTCGTACGAGCCGAACTCAAACGAACCCAAGTACGCATTTGTCCACGGCAACTTAGCGCTCGCGAATTCTGCCGGAGGCCGGAATTGCGGCGTGGATAGCGAGATGGAGATCCTGGCTGAGACTGGTTGTTATGCCGATTTCACTTTACCGTCAGCGCCGGAACAGTCGCAGGTGCCGCGACTGAATGCCATCTACCAGTGCGCCTATCCGCTCAACGAAAAAGTTCCACATCGATCGGGTCCGAATGTGAGTATCGGAAACACGCCGGCGCTGCCGGTTATCTTCACTGGTCCACTCGTGTTCAACTGGCATCGACGAGTTTATGGCCTGCCGGTGCCGCGCATCGACAGTTCCGTGATCGCCGCGAACTATCCGCCGACTTACGAGCGTTTTGAGAACTGGAGAGACGCGTCGATCGGAGTTGCCGGAAGACCGGAATGGATCTTTATCAAGCTCTCGTGTCATGGCTTTATTCCAGCGGACACGGAAATCACCATCGGCGATCCGATGCGACGGTTTTTGGAAAGTGTTTTGGAAGAGTCTGAAAGAAGCAGGCAGTTCAAAGTCCATTTTGCTTCGGCGCGCGAGGCTTTCAACATGGTCTTAGCTGCTATCGATGGTAAGAAAGGCGAGCCCGGAGAATACCGTGACTACCATCTCCGTACCCGAAACTAACTCGCGAACGTGGATCGTTATCGCTCTTTGTGTTCTCGCGATCTACCTGGTCCTTTCCATCGCGACCGCACTTACCGAACGCCCAGGAACCGACGAAGGCTACTTCGCCAATCCCGCTTACAACCTGCTGACGACCGGCTCGATGAGCACGACTGTGCTGGAAACATTTGGCACGCCGTTCAAAGGCATGGACCGCCACACCTACTGGATCATGCCGTTGCATCCGTTCACGCTCGCCGGTTGGTACAAGTTGTTTGGATTTGGCGTGTTTACGACGCGGGCGTATTCGATCTTCTGGGGATTGATCGCGCTAATCTCGTGGTTTGTGATCGTTCGTTCGTTGTTCTCGCGAATTTCGCTGGGGTTGATTGTCGTTGCGCTACTCTCGTGTGATTACATCTTCATCGTTTGTGCTGCGTCTGGTCGCATGGACATGATGAGCGCTGCGCTCGGCTTTGCCGGACTCGCGGTTTATCTGATGTTGCGAGAGCGTGCACTGATGTGGGCCGTGTTCGTTAGTCAAAGCTTGATCGTGATGAGTGGGTTGACTCATCCGATGGGGATATTGCCGTTTTTCGGACTGCTCTTTGTATCGCTCTATCTCGATCGAAAGCGTTTGGGAATCAAGCATGTCGGTGTTGCGCTTGCGCCGTATGTAATCGGTGGGCTTGCGTGGGGGTCGTATATAGCTCAGGACCGCGCCGCGTTCTTTAGTCAGTTTTCCGGTAACGCGACGATGGGGAGTGACGACAATGTGGGCGGGCGGTTCGTCGGGCTGCTCTCGCCGTTGACCGGATTGAAACTCGAGCTCACGCATCGTTATCTCAGCAACTTTGGAGTCGGCGGTCGTGGCGGCGGCGCAACCAGGATAAAGATTTTGTTTCTGGTGCTGTATGTTGCGGGCGTGCTGGGAAGTTTGCTGATTCGCGAAATTCGCAGCCTGCGAAACTACAGGCTGCTCGTTGGCGTGACGGTGATCTATTTCATCGGCCTGACGTTTATCGATTCGCAAAAAGCTTATTACTACCTCGTCCACATCGTTCCGTTTTATCTGACGATGTGCGCACTGTTTATTAGTTGGTGCTGGGCCAGGCCTGGGCTGACAGGTAAGTTGGTTGTGTTAGCTTTCGCCGGGATTGCGCTGGTCGAAATCGCGGGGCTCGGCTACCGGATCAAGAAAGACAATTATCGAACTGCTTTTCAGCCGGCGGTTAACTTTCTGCAGGCGAACGCCGGCAGCCAGTCTACGATCGCGGCAAATTCCGGAACGGCCTTCGGGCTCGGCTTTCCCGCCAATGTACTTCACGATCCATTGCTGGGCTTAAACACCGGGAAGAAGTTTGACTACATCGTGATCGATCCGGAGTTTGCCAATACAATCAGCACCAGCCAGGGCCGCGACCCGCAGTCCTACGAGCACGCAATGCGTCTCCTGACCAACGACTATACCCAACTCTACGACCACGACTCCTACACCATCTACATGCGAAGGCGGTAATTTCTCGCGCAAAGGCGCAAAGGCGCAAAGGCGCAAAGGAAGCCGTTAGACACGCGGCAGCGCTTTGCGTCTTTGCGCGAACTCTTCCGTCAAACTGACTGCCATCATTCGGTGTTTTTGATTGACAAATAATTGCCAAACTTGTTAAATGAACTCACCTTCTTCGAACAAGAAGAAAGGTGGATCTTTTAAGCAATAGATTGCACCGATAAAGGCAAACCTGCCGCGAGGCTGGGACGCAAAGCCGTGAATCTCTCAAAGGGAGAACGTCAGGCTACCGAAGGCGATCGGAGGCTTCTGGCCTGTGGAGACCCCTTTGCGGTGTTAGGATTTCCCGGCTTGCCCTTTTCTCATCATTCAGCCTCGGTCCCCCAATAGTCAGAAGTAAGACAAGCTGAACCTGTCCAGTTCGGGTACTTGTCTGTCCGCGCACCTTTCACGGTAAAACTTCATTCCGTCCACATATAGCTTTATCGGAGCAATCTCTCTACCGAGAGGGATTAACGATGAACTGCGCACGAGCCGAGCGCTATACCAAAAAACTATCCTCAATCTTTTTATCGATTTTCTTTTGTTCAGTCGTTCTTTTTACTGCTAATACTGTTAACGCAGCGACCATCACTGTCCCGGCGGGGGGCAATGTGCAGTCGGCGATCAATGCGGCACAACCGGGTGACACGATCATCCTGGACGCAGGCGCGTCCTACACCGGCCCGATTACGCTGCCCAACAAGTCAGGTTCTTCCTATATCACCATTCAGTCTTCGGCCCTGGCCCAATTGCCTGGACCGACCGAGCGCGTAACTCCGGCACACGCCGCTCTGATGCCGAAGATCCTTACGCCTGGTTCCAA
>Ga0070689_100000197_pt1 | contig 36085 bp, 31 predicted proteins | sample KBSS23HmetaG_FD_64669 | JGI IMG/M metagenome (GOLD analysis project Ga0070689, IMG submission 64669) | Switchgrass rhizosphere microbial communities from Kellogg Biological Station, Michigan, USA - KBS S2-3H metaG | ecosystem: Host-associated > Plants > Roots > Rhizosphere ...
CACAGAGTGGCAATCCGCTTGCGATAGCCCAGAGTGGACAATCTTCGCAACTTGTTTCTGACGCGAACGACATGCAACCGGTTGTTAGCCTGCGGCCGGGCGGCCGCCGAAGCCGATGATGTAGTCATCCGGGTCCTCGACAAGCCCTTCGTGCCCCACTCTGTCGCCGTGATCGGCTTGATGATCGTCACGCCGTTGGCGACGCACTGCTCGTAGAACGCCTCGACGCCGTCAACGCCCGCCGCGGCGTCGAGGTGATCGTGGTTGCGCCTGTGCTGGCGGTCCGCGTTGTTCTTGGGCGCTTCCTTCAAGTGAAGTTCCAGTCCGTCCAGAACACCGATCGCGTAGAACCCTTCCCATGGCTCGCCGAACGTGAAGCCGATCTTCTGGTAGTACGCGATCGAGCGCTCAAGATCGTCGACAAGGAACTGTGGAGCGAAAGATGTCACACGCGGCTTCATCGTGTCTCTTTTTCTGCAGGATAACGTTTGAGATGAGGGGCGGCCGACAGCAGGCGAAGCCTGATGTTGGACATCCCTCAATGGAAGGGTTAGGCATTGTGGTCGGTGACATAGAAGGTTGGCGTCACTTCTACGGAGAATGGCTCGGCGAACTGTACCACCCTACGCTTCTTGAAGAGACCTTGCATTGACATTGCATAAGGCACGTAGATGAAACGAGAGTATCCCCGAGTTTCGAGATGAACGCGAAGACCATCCTGGGACGCCGAGGAATACTCTGGCGGAATGTTTACGTTTGCCGCGAGAGCCACGCCTGCGTGTTCGCCACTTGCAGCTCCGTTGAGGAGGGCTTCGCCGAGGAGCTTGTAGATCTCTGCGGGAGCCGGTCTTTCTTCCCCACTGTCAGCACCAACAGCGGCAACTACCCCCTGCGGAGACAAGGTGGCGCCGAAGGGGTAGAAGTCACCGGCTTCCTCAAGCATGGTGCGCGCGAAGCCTATGCAGTAGGTGAGCATCTCGTGCAACTGTTCGGGTGTGGCTTGCATGCGTTCTCGATGCCTAACAATGTGTATCCTGATCTGGATTAAATTGGGGAAGCGATGTAGCCTTCGTTTTCTTTCCGTATAAAATGAGCAGCTCCATTCCGCTGGAATCTTGAGACCTTGGCGCAAGGACCGATCTCGAATCCGCGAGGTACAACAGGACTTTATTGCAGCATTCAGTAAATAATCAAGATAAAGGGGGGGGGCCTGATCGCCTTGTCTATGAGAAGGTTTGAATTAACTAAGACTAGATCACGCCCAAAACTTAAGGCCACCGTCGCGCGTGGCCTTTTCTATCACTCTATTAAGGGATAATTGCTCCGCAGGTAGGACTCGAACCTACAACCCTTCGGTTAACAGCCGAATGCTCTGCCATTGAGCTACTGCGGAATAAACGCCCTCACATAGTTTTGAGTTTCTATGTGCAGGGCGCGAAGCGCTTTTTATAGCAAATGGATCTGCGAGCGTCAACCTCGGCAGTGCCTCCAAACTTGCGCTCCGCATCGATCTGCGAGAATATCTCCAGCCCTGATTTCCTTGAGAAAGGTCTCCAATGGAACGCCGCATAACATCCTGGTTCAGCCCCAACTTGAACACTGAAATGCCCCTCGTCGCCTACGGGCATGCCGGTCCGCCGCTGCTCATGTTTCCGACCGCAGCCGCCGACTATCTCGAATACGAACGCTTCTATCTCGTCGACGCGATAAAGTCGTTCATCGAGGAAGGCCGGCTGCGCGCGTACTCCATCAACAGCGTCAATCGCTACAGCCTGCTGAACGAGCAGATGCCTCCGAATCTCAAGGCGGAATTGCTCACACGCTACGATCGCTACATCACTGACGAAGTGTTGCCGCTGATTCGCAAGGATTGCGGCGACGGCGAGAACCGCCCGTTAACGACCGGCGCCAGTCTCGGCGCGTTTCTGTCAGTCAACGCTTACTTCAAGCACCCCGATCTCTTTCGCGGCGTGATCGCAATGAGCGGCAGTTACGACGTGCGTTCCTATTTAAAAGGTCACTACGACGATAACGTCTATTTCAACAATCCGGTCGATTATCTTCCCAACCTCAACGACGACCACTTCCTGCCACTACTGCGCAAGGCCGATTCGATCCTGATCATGTCAGGCCAGGGAAACTACGAAGCACCGGAGCGCAGTCGCGCGCTTTCAGACATTCTCAACGCCAAAGGCATCCCGCACACGTTGGATCTTTGGGGAGCCGACGTGGACCACGACTGGCCGTGGTGGCGAAAAATGCTGCCTTACGCTTTAGGAAAGTTGTTATAGGCTGCGACCTGAAATCGCGTTGCCGCTCTTTGCGACAATCTTTCCGTCCCTGAACGCGACCTTGCCGTTTACGATCACGAGATCGATTCCGGAAGAGAATTGATTAGGGTTCTCGATCGTCGCATTGCCGCGAATTGTTTGCGGATCAAATACGGTCAGGTCGGCCACGGCTCCGTCTTCCAAGACGCCGCGATCTTTCAGTGCCGGCTGCACGATACTGCGCGGCAACAATGTCATCTTTTCTAAAATCTTTTCCAAAGGCAGGCCGATGTCGAGCGCGTGGCGAATGGCTGTCGCAAAGCATCCCGCGCCGCGTGGATGAGAATTGGCGCGCGGCTCAAACTGAATGCCGCCATCCGAACCGATCATGCAGAAGTCTTCTTTAAGTGCCAGGTCGACCGTCTTGTCCAAGGGCATTGTGCCTTCGGGAACGGCGGCGAGTTTTGAGCTCTTGCGATAGTGTGCAAACGTGCGCGCTGTCAAACGCTCGGAGCTGCCAACGATCCTCAAGTCGTCATACGAGAGACCGTAACGCTGTTGCCAGCCAGGGCCGAAACGATTGTTGGAAAGATAAGTGGCCCAGAACGAGTACGGATAAACGCAAGTCGTGATAGTCAGGCCCTGCGCGTTTGCAATGCGAATTTTCTCCAGCGCCTGCTCCATGTGGAAAGTGCCGCCGGTTGAATGCAAGTGATCGATATGTACGCGCACGCCGCTGTCTCGCGCGAGACGAATCGCTTCATCCACTCCCTCCAGCTCTTTCTCGCTCGACGAATAACGCAGATGCAGAAATAACGGCCGATCGTATTTCGTGGCGAGCTTTGCGTACTCGAGGATCTCAGCGTACGGCGCCGGTTGATATTCGAAACTGTGCGAGACGCCGAGCGCTCCTTCGTCGAGGTTCTTTTCGATCGTTCGCCTGGCTCCAGCGCGGGCACGGATCGCCATTACAAAAGTCGAGACGCCGAAATTGATCGCGTGCGGCTGTCGCGAGAAGTGACGGTAGTATGCACCGCAGTCAGCACTGCCACCGTGCATTTGCAGCGCGGTCGTGACGCCGTCTGAGACTTTGTATTTCTCGAAAATCGAATAAGTGGTTTCGGGTGAGGTTGAATTGTCGGCGAGGATGTCGATGAAGCCCGGTGAGACTACCCGGCCACTCACGTTTAGTGTTTCGGCTCCGCGCAGATCACTGCCGAAGCGAAGTTTGCCGGCGGCGTCGATGCCGATGTCGATGTTCTGCCAGCGGCCGTTGAAAAACGCGCGACCGCCGTGGAGGACGAGTGGCAGGAATGGTTTTTCTACGGAGCCTTCGATGCGTTTACACGCGGGTAGAGCGAGACCGGCAACGAGGGGGATAGACAGTTGGAGGAATGTTCGGCGGTTCATGCGTCGGGGGCTAGGTGGTGTTCTGCAGGTCTATTTAGGGAGACAATGGGGCGGCCACGGAGGGCCGCCCCTACAAAGATTACTCCGGGGTGGTGGTTGCTGTCGATGAATTTGATCCGAGGATTTGCTCGGCTTCTGCCTGCAGGGCGTCGAGCTCCTTTTTTAAGACGTGGTAGCGTTCGATGGCGTCGCGTCCGATTTTCTGGTCCACGTTTGTGGTCATGCCGGCAAGGTAAGTTATGTGTGCCTGGAGTCCGGGTTTGCCGTAGCGCACCGGCTCTGTTAGCAGTTTCGCTGCGAGCACGCTCACGCGAGCGGCGGTGTTTGCATCCTTCTTTTGTGCTTCCCTGACGCGAGTCACCAGTTGATTAACGCTGCTGACCAGTTCGCGCATGCGCATGTTGTGCTCAAACTGTTCCTGCAAGTCGGCCAGCGTCACGCCGTCGGCAGCGACTCTTGGATCGATTAAGACTTTAACAGGTTGCGTCAGCTTTACGTTGCCGGTTTTGAGTCGCACCTGATACTGACCCGGCGGCAGTGTGACACCGGCGTCGTTGCGCACGTCCCATGCAAAGCGATTGATGCCTACGGTCTTGGTTACGCGTGGCGGTGGTGTCGCACGCCGCGTGGGCGCCGCATCAGGATCCGATTCGGGACCAGCCGTGCCAACGCCAGGCATGTTCGCGCCTCCGCCTCGACCCGGGCGCAATACTGGTGTTTCGCTGTTGTAGGTGTTGATTACGTTTCCTTTTTGATCGAGGACCTCGATGACGACTGCATGCTCCGGCGGCGACGGCAAATAGTATTCGACGACAGGACCGAGGTTAGTTGGACCAACGCGCGTGCGGTATCCATCGCGCGGCTTGAAGAGATAGACGTCTGAAGTTTTCACCTGCGACGACAGTTGATGTAAGGAAGTGAGGTTGTCGAGAATCCAGATGGCGCGTCCCTGCGTCGAAACAACCAGATCCTTATGATAAACCTTGATATCAGAAACCGGCACGTTTGGCAGGTTCAATTGAAACGGCTGCCAGCGCTTCCCGTTATCAAACGAAACGAACATCCCGAACTCAGTACCGGCGTACAGTAGTCCTTCACGATCCGGATCCTCGCGCACGACGCGCGTGGGCCAATCCGCGGGGATGCCGTTCTTGCCGTCAGTCAGCCTGGTCCAGGTGTTACCGTAATCGTTCGTGAGATAGATGTAAGGTTGATAGTCGCCTAGCAGCCAGCGATAGACCGCGTAATAAGCCGAGCCCTTGCGATGCGGCGATGCTTCGATAAACTGCACGCGCCCGCCGGTTGGCAGATCTTTCGGCGTGACGTTAGTCCACTTCTTACCGTTGTCGCGAGTGACATAAAACGGTCCGTCATTCGCGCCGGTCCAGATCACGCCTTTCTCGAGCGGCGACTCAGTGATCGCATAAAGCGTGCTGTAAAACTCCTCGCCGGTGACGTCGCGTGTAATCGGCTCGCCGCTGGCTCCCTGGCAACACTCCGGACGCGCCGTGAGATCGGGCGAGATCCGTTCCCAGGTCACTCCTTTATCACGCGTGCGATGTACATACTGGGAACCGTAGTAAAGCACTTCCGGATCGTGTGGCGACGTCGCCATCGGCGAGACGCGCTGCATACGATAGATCAGATCATTCGCGGAATTGCCGTACAACGACTGTCCGCCGATCCAGTAGCTCTTCTCCTGACCAGTCTTAAGATTCATCACGCCGTACTGGCCTTTACACGATCCGTAGACGATTTCCGGATTTGACGGATGCGGCATGATCGGGCCGGTTTCACAACCGGGACCAGTGCGCCAGTCGGTAGTGGAGAACGGTTCAGCCTGACTCGAAATGATAAGCGTCGTGTTGTCCTGCTGCGCGCCGTAGAGTTTGTAAGGAAACTGATTGTCGAGCCAAATACCGTAAATCTCCGCGGTCGGCTGGTTCATCTGCGACGACCACGTGCGCCCGCCGTCAGTCGAAACATTAGCACCACCGTCATTAGCCTGGATCATGATCTGGCCGTCTTTGGGGTTGATCCAGATGTCGTGATTGTCGCCGTGCGGCGTGCGAAACGTCGTGAATGTTTTGCCACCGTCGGTGGATTTGAAGAAGCCTTCGGCTCCGGCGTAGACGACGTCGGCATTCGTAGGATCGGCGCCGAGCGTGGTGTAGTAGAACGGACGCTGAATCAGTGAACCCTGCGAATTGATCAGTACCCACGTTTGACCCGCGTCTTCTGAAACGTAGAAACCGCCGCCGGGTTTGGCCTCGATCAGTGCATAAACACGATTCGGATTTGCGGCAGTGACGGCGAGATTGGCTTTGCCGATCAATTCATTCGGAAGCCCGGTCGCGATCTTCGTAAAGTGTTCGCCGCCGTCAGTGCTTTTGTAAAAACCACCTTCGTGAGAGCCGCTGATGATCGTCCACGGCTTGCGTTCGAGACGCGACATCCACGCGTACACAACATCCGGATTGCCCGGCTGTAGCTCGACATCCATCGCGCCCACCTGGTCAGAGATAAACAACACTTTGCGCCAGGTCTTGCCGCCGTCAGTTGTTTTGAAAACGCCTCGCTCTTCGTTTGGCTTAAAGATGTCACCGCCGGACGCCACCCAAACGATGTCAGGGTTTGTTGGATGAATACGCACCGCTCCGATCTGTCCCGCGTTATAAAGTCCTGCGAACGTCCACGTCTGTCCACCGTCGATCGACTTATAAACTCCGCGACCGGTGGACACGTTGCTGCGCACGCTATCAGAGCCGGTGCCGAGATAGATGACGTTTGGATCGGAATCGGCAACGGCAACAGATCCGGTTGAGCCGAGCGGGATTTTGCCGTCAGTGATCGGTGTCCAGTTCGCGCCGCTGTCAGTCGTGCGAAACAGTCCACCACTGGCGACGCCCATGTAGAACGTCTTTGGTTGTGAAGGCACTCCCGTGACGGTGGTCACGCGCCCACCACGTGCTGGGCCAACGAGTCGATAACGCAGTCCGTTGAAGAAGGAAGAGTCGGCGGATTGCGAATGCACGGAGACGGGTAACAGTAGAAGAGCCAGTAAAAGAGACGAGTAGCGAAACATTGATCACCTTCAGGAGAGCTATGGTGTGGCAGGCGCAAACCAGCCGCGAACACTTCTCGCAACTTGCCGGAAGAAGCGAATAATGCGTTTGAAGACCAGAAACGACACCACCAAACCCACACCGACGATAATGAAAATCAACACGGGGGCAAACACAGAAACGATCACCGACACGACTGCCAGAATGTCTTCCAATACGCTGGCGACAATATTCGACACCGGCTCGGGACTCACATTCAACATTGCGCGCGTCGCCGCCTTCGTACCGTGAGAGCTGAAAGCGAGGCCGCCACCGAGCAACAGTGCGATCACCTGAATGCTGCGATCGAAATCGCCGAACGCGGTGGCTGCCAAAATTGCACCGGCGGGAATTCGGATGAAGGTGTGAATTACGTCCCAGGTACTGTCGAGGTACGGAATCTTATCGGCGAAGAATTCGATCACATAGAGAACAATGGCGACGCCGATGACCCACCAGTTAGTCAGTACCTCGAGCTCGCCGGGAAGTTGCAAGTGCGCAAGCCTTCCGAGCAGACCGAGCGTGGCCACGGTCGCGTAGAGGTTAATGCCCGACACCCACGATGCGCCCATCGCGATGGCGATTGTCGAAATCAGTTGAGTCATCGTCGTCCGAATTATATCCTAATTGTAGGGGTGGCCCTCCGTGGCCACCCCAGTGTTGAATGCGCACGCTGGGGTGGCCACGGAGGGCCACCCCTACAATTACGGCATGCACCTGCTGCAAAACAGACCTACTTTTGATGCTGACACAGCCGCGACTATTGCCGGTAAACATTACGGTATTCGCGCTACTGCTCACCAGTTGCCGAGCGAGCGCGATCAGAACTTTCTTTTAACGAATGACGCCGGTGAAAAGTTTGTACTGAAGATAGCAAACGCGCTGGAGTCGCGCGACTTTGTCGAGGCACAAAACGCAGTGCTGAACCACGTTGGAAAGCAAGTTGATTTTTGCCAGTCACTGGTGCGTGGCATTGCCGGCGAGGAGATCGTCACAGTAAAGGACTACTTTGTTCGCGTGGTTCGTTATCTTCCCGGTGTGCCGCTCGCAGCGATCGATCCACACCCGTCTGAACTGTTACGCGATCTCGGGCGCAAACTCGGGCAGTTGGCCCACGCGCTACAAGATTTCGATCATCCGGCGGTGCATCGTGACTTTCATTGGGACTTGTCAAACGGGAATCGAGTAATTAAAGAGTATGCTCCGCTAATCGAAGACACTAAGCTGCGTGAAGTTGTTTTGCGGTGCAGGGTCGGCTTCGATCACAGGCTACGACGAAGCGTGATTCACGGCGACGCAAACGATTACAACGTGCTTGTCGATCCGGAGCGCATGACAGTTTCCGGCCTGCTTGATTTCGGTGACATGGTTTACAGCTACACTGTTGGGGATTTAGCGATTGCGGTTGCGTATATCGTGTTGGACAAGGCTAATGCGCGGGCAGCGGCGAACGAGGTTATCAAGGGCTACACGAGCGAGTTTGCATTGCTTGATGAGGAGCTGGGAGCGGTGTGGCCGCTGGCGCTTTTGAGGTTGGCAGTGAGTGCCTGCATGGCCGCTTATCAACAACGGCAGCAACCGGAAAATGAGTACTTGCGCATCAGTCAACAAGCGATCGAGCAAAATCTGCCACGGATCTACACGGAATGAAGACACGGATTAAGTCAATGCTTGAACTGCGAGGGCGACTCCTCGCCAGGAATTTGAGCTTCGCTCCGCTGAATATCGTGCGGGGCGAGATGCAATATCTCTACGATGATGAGGGCCGGCGTTATCTCGATGCTTACAACAACGTCGCACATGTTGGTCATTGTCATCCGAAAGTAGTCGCTGCTGGTCAGAAGCAGATGGAACTGTTGAACACCAACACGCGCTACCTGAGCGATCTGATCCTTCAATACGCCGAGAAGCTAACCGCTACGTTGCCCGAATCGCTCAGCGTTTGTTTCTTCGTCAACTCAGGCAGCGAAGCAAACGAGCTCGCACTCCGTCTGGCACGCGCCCACACCAAAGCGCGCGACTTGATCGTTCTCGAGCACGCTTATCACGGAAACACCACCACGCTTATCGATATCAGTCCGTATAAGCACGATGGTCCAGGCGGCGAGGGCGCTCCTTCGTGGGTACACAAGGCTCCGCTGCCTGCATCGCAAGCGGACGCGCAACACGTTATCGATCTAGCCGAAAAACTACGAGGACGGCTGTGTGGATTCATCGCGGAGTCGATGCCGAGCGTGGCGGGACAGATCGTTTTCCCCGACGGCTATCTCGCGCAGGCGTACGAAGCAGTGCGCGGCGCGGGCGGAGTTTGCATCGCCGATGAAGTGCAAACGGGTTACGGTCGCACCGGCACGCACTTCTGGGCGTTTGAGAAATACGGCGTGGTTCCGGATATCGTCGTGCTCGGCAAACCAATCGGCAACGGTCATCCGATCGGCGCCGTGATCACGACGCGAGCGATCGCCGATTCGTTTGATAACGGTATGGAATTCTTCAGCACCTTCGGCGGCAACAACGTTTCGTGCGCGATCGGTTTGCAAGTGCTGGAAATCGTTCAGAAGGAAAACCTGCAAGCACATGCTCTCAAGATTGGCGAGCGTTTACTCAAAGGCTTGCGCGAGCTGCAACAGCGTCACGAGATCATCGGCGACGTCCGCGGCTCCGGATTTTTTCTCGGCGTCGAGCTCGTGCGCGACTCAGGCATCCCGGCAACACAGGAAGCCGCTCGCATCGTGAATCAATTACGCGAGCGCGGCATCCTTCTCGGCACAGACGGTCCATACCACAACGTCCTCAAGATCAGACCACCAATGCCATTCTCCGAGGCTGATGCTGATGAGTTAATTTCTACTTTTGATTTAGTTCTCGTGAAATGATTTTCGCGCAAAGGCGCAAAGGCGCAAAGGAAGACGCAAAGTCCAGTTTGTTACTTTTGTGCCCGTTCGGTGGCTGATCGCGGTTGAGGATGAAGGAAAGCGAGTGGCCGCGCGTGGTCCAACCACCATTGGAATAAGCTATTGGCAAATCAACCTGGGTGGTCTTCTCGTCTTTCCAGACAGCGCTTGAGACTTGTTCGCAGTGAAGCAGGAAATGCTCCATGCCAGTGAAGACGCTGCGCCAGTAACCACCGTAGATCGTCTTATAAACGACGCCGCCAACCTCTACGTAGACTCTATTGCCGCTGAGAATCCGGTAGTTGATACGACCGAGCAGATCCAGCAGCCGGCAATGTTCCCTCATCGAGGGACTACCATCACTTTGATGGTCGTCTCGCCAGACTTCCGGTTCGTACTGCCGCATGGAGCGTAGTTTATTCCTTGCTAGATCAGAAAGCCAGAAAAAACCACAAAGACACAAAGGCACTAAGGTCCATTTTTATTGAGCCTTAGTGCCTTTGTGGTTAAAAACTAACTTATGGAACGGTCGGAACCGAAGCCACCAACGAGAAACGGAAATTCTGAGTGTTTCTTCGGATGAACGTCAATCCTCCATCCGTTGAAAGGAATGACCGTCCCAGAATCGGCGCCTGAGTGCTCAAAAAGATCAGCGGTGGCTGAGCATTGACTCCACCGTACGGTGGCGGCGGAATCTGAAGCACCAGAAACAGGTTCTGAATCGAACCGTCGGCAATGCCCAAACGAACCGTTTCACTTAGATCGTGCGGGTTCTTGAAGTAGAACGGTGCAAAATCAGTGTCCTGTCCGATAGGCGTGATCGAAGTAACGAGCGGGTTTGCAAGATCGATGGTGGCGGTCGTGTCAGGATTGATGACACCTTTGGCCAGCCATGCCTTTGCGAAAATTACCGGAACGGATGGATCAATGTTCGCGGTGTCGAAGAGTCCGGCCTGGAGGTTCACCGGGTTTCCACCATTGAGCGCGCTTATTTGCGAGGCAGGGAACTGCACCGCGTAGATAAAGCCGCCCGCCGGAGGATTGATAAACCCGATATTGGTACGAGCTCCAAAGGGATTGATCGTGATCACGTTGTTAGTGGTGATATCTGTTCCACCATTAACCTGGCCGGCGTTGACGTGAACGTTTTTGGCGTCGCCGGGATCGCGTTCGATCGCACCCTCGAGATTGCCGTTGTAAAACTCTTCGATAAAGTTTTGTTGTCCGAAGAAGTTTCCAATCTGCGGGGTGAAACCGATGTTTGCGGCTGCCACCGGGCTGCCGTCAACGGGTTCCACGTTGACGCTGTAGTTCCCTGGCGGAACCGGTATGGTGTAGTTCCCGTTGGGAATCGCAGCGGCGACTGTCGGCACAAAGAACAAACCGCCATTGGCAGGATTGAAGGAAAGGTTGGTGGTGCCGCTATATACGCTCGTAGCGACCGCGTTAGTAGCGCGATCGATAGCTATGACTTGTGCACCCGCAATCGGCTGATTCAACACTCCGTGACGTAACTCACCGCTGATCAAACCGTACGCACTGGAAAACGGTACATCTCCTGGCTGAATCGCTGCCGGACCTGACGCTGCTGATCCTTCCTGATAAATGAAAGAGGCCCAGGCGATGTCGTCCGAACTCAATACTCCTTGCGCGCGTTCTGCGTCAGGGTCGGTGGTGGCGATGAACGGAAACATTGTCGAACCGTCACCATCAATAGCACTGTTTTGGTTGTTGGGCGTGTGCGAAAGGCCCAGGGAATGGCCAAACTCGTGTGTTGCAACAGTGTTCAGATCTACCGAACGGCTAACAGTGTCGAATTGTGTCGGGTCGATCGTGAAACGAAGTCCGTTGCTGGTCTTGGTGTTGAACTGAACGTCGTTGTCGAGAATCGTTCCCGCTTTGTAGAAGCCGGCGGGAAACTCGATGTCGCCATCGCCGTCGACGTCCTGCGCGGTTGTAATCGCGCTTGAAACGTCCGAATCGGCGTCACCATCAATATGATCGCCATCTACCAGCGTTACGTCAGAGATGAGATTAGTGGATGGAGAAGAAGCGATCGCGCCGAAGCCTGCCGCTGTTCGGAATGAAAGTTCGTTAACGAAGTTGAATCCGACCAATCCCGGATTATTAGTGGTCCCGACGATCTGAGAATTCATGTAGGAGGTCGGGATGTTGTTCCAGGAATTAAACGACCCCTGTAGCGTGGTCGTGGCATCGGCGAGGCTCAGGAATGCCGGGCCTAGCGGATTCGGAATCGGATTGAGTGTGTTGTTGATTTTGTATTGCACTGGAATGGTGCGCGCATCCCATTTAATCCCAATCACGCGAGCCAAAATGTGCCCGGGGATCGGAGAAGGTGCGCCGGCAGTAATGTCGACAGTCTCGAACGGACCCCCCGCGCGCGTAGTTGCAACGCTCATTAACAGCATGCACGTAGTTAATAAAATCGATGTGAGCTTTCTTTGCATATGTCCTCCTAAGGAACTGTTCTCGTTGTGTCTGGACGTTGAGTGGTGCGTTCGGTTATTGGTTCTTTAAATAACCTCTAACCTGCTCCTTCAGGTTCGCGAGCGGCATTGCATCGGACCCGCCGCGACGGACTCCGTTGTTGCTCTTGAGCGAAGTATTCGTCAGATTACGCGTGACCACTTGCTCGCCGTCCTCATCCGTGACGATGGAGAACTTTCCTTGAGAAAAACCAGTTACGTTGTAACTGCCGGCAACCTCGCCGGTGGCAGTGAGAAACAGAAAAGCATTTTCACCCGGCGTCAGGCTGGGAGCACCGGGATAAGACATGGCAATGGGTATCTTGCGGTTGGCGTCGATGCCGCCAGGGAGTTCTACCGTAATCGTTGAGGCTTCGCTTCCCTTGAGACTTTCGGAGATGGAAACGGTGGCCAGCGTTACGAGAGTGCGGTCAACCCAAACGCTTTTTGTCTCGACAACATTGCCGATCGCAATCACGTCTGACTGGCTGACCATATCTGGGAGGGAAAGCGCCGCCGCCAGGGTCGTATCCGCGGCCGGAAGCTCATCCGAGGGAGGTGCATTCACGGCCTTTGTACCCCAACGGGCAGAAATCAACAGGGCGATTGCGATAAGTAGACAGCTTCCCAACAAAATCTTTTTCATGCGCGCGCGTCCTTTCTTACTATGCTGAGTTATTTGGAAACGGACTTATCCCGGAGAGAGCTCGGGTAAGCTAACGATCAAAAATGATCACAAATAAATGTCCGCACGAGGAGCTGCCGAGACACGGTAAGCACGCAGAAGGGTGTGTTACTCACAGCACAGGCTCCGGGCTCTCTAGGAGTTTGAGGACATTAATGCCGACGTTGGAAAAAAGTCAAGGGAAAGTGGCAGAATTTTGCCAGATGCGAATGCCGAAAAAACTACCGAACTTCGTATTTTTTATGTCATGCGCGGTCGCAATCTTGCTGGTGGGGTGTAATCACGAAAACATGGTGCAACAAACGTCTACTAAGGGTCCGATTGTTTATGTTGCTCTGGGAGACTCGACTGGAGCAGGTGTGGGAGCGAGGGACGGCGGCTACGTGGCCCGGATTTTCAAACGCCTGGTCGAGCGGCGGCCGGGATCGAAGTTGTCGAATCTTTGCGTGAGTGGCGCGACGACCGCGGACCTGTTGCGGGGCCAGTTGGACCGTGGGGTGGCGCTTAATCCGGATCTGGTGACCGTCGGGATTGGCATTAATGACATCGGGCATGGAATGACGCTCGAAGAGTTTTCAAAAAACTATGAACAGATCATCAGTACGCTGAAGGAGAAGACTCACGCGCAGATCGTGGTGTCGAACCTTCCGGATATTTCAACTGCGCCGCGAATTCCTGGTCCAATGCGAGGGGAATACCAGCGACAGATTGTGCAGTTCAGTGAGCGGTTAGGGGAGATTGCGAGCCGGTATGGGGTAACGGTTTTCGATGTTCACACAATCACGAAGGCTGAGCTGCCTTCGCATCCGGAGTATTTCTCGGCCGACGGGTTTCATCCGTCGGATCAGGGGTACGAGTTGTGGGCGTCGTCGATGTGGCCCACGGTGGCGCGTGTGATCGGGGAGTAATCTGTGTTATCTGTGGCTTGGCCTTTCTCGTCGAAAAAATGGAGCTTGTCGGTGTTGATTTTCAGCCAGACCTGACTTTCGAGCTCAGCGCGAAAATCAGCGGGTGCCCGAGCTATCAGCCTGTTAGCGCCAACCGAAAGAAAAACGAAAGTCTCGTTCCCCATTAACTCCGTGACGTAAACAGTTGCAGGGATCGCGTCATCCTGTGGCTCTGTGAGGACCTGAATGTGTTCCGGCCTGATGCCGATCGTTCCGTGCGATCCCTCAATAAAATTCATGCTCGGACTACCGACAAACTCCGCCACGAATCGGTTAGCCGGATGATTGTAGATATTCAATGGCGTGTCGAATTGTTGTAGCTGCCCTTTCCTCATCACCGCGACGCGCGAAGCGAGTGTCATTGCTTCAGCCTGATCGTGAGTCACATAGATCGTCGTGGTCCCGAGCTGGTGCTGAAGTCGCTTGAGCTCGCCGCGCATCTGCACGCGCAGGCGCGCGTCAAGATTTGAGAGCGGCTCGTCCATCAAATAAGCCCGCGGCTCGCGCACGATTGCACGCGCCAGTGCGACACGCTGGCGTTCGCCGCCTGATAACTGTCGTGGTTTACGCTCGAGCAGCGATTCGATCTCGAGCATCGCGGCGACGCGACGGACGCGTTCCGTCCGTTGCGCCTTGTCGAGTTTTCTGACGCGCAACGGGTAAGCAATGTTCTCGGCGATTGTCATGTGTGGATAGAGCGCGTAACTCTGAAACACCATCGCCAGGTCGCGATGCTGAGTCGGAACATCGTTAACGCGCTCGCCGCCGATGAAGATGTCGCCGGAAGAAACGTTTTCCAGACCCGCGAGCATTCGCAGTGTCGTCGTCTTGCCACAACCGGATGGTCCAAGCAGCACTACAAACTCGCCGTCTCGAATCTCGAGCGACAGATCGTCCACGACGAGCGTGCCGCCAAAGTGCTTACTCACGTTGTGAAACTCGATCCCCATTAGCCCTTAACTGCTCCCATCGACAGACCTCGCACAAGATACTTTTGCAGCGCCAGCGCGAACACCAGTATCGGAACGATCGCCACTGTAGCCGCGGCGCTCATCACACCCCACTTGATTTCAAACTGCGTGACGCGTCCGGCTATTCCGACAGGCAGCGTCATCGCCGCGTCGGTCTGCGTCAGCACGAGGGCAAACAGAAACTCGTTCCACGAGACAATCAAACAGAACACCGCAGTCGCGGCGAGTCCGGGCGCAACCAGCGGCAACACAACACGCACGAGCGCGCCGAGACGCGAGTCGCCGTCGACGAGCGCTGCTTCTTCGAGATCGCGTGGTAATTCAGCTAAGAACCCGCGCATCATCCAGACTACGAAAGGAAGATTGAAAGCCGTGTAGACGATGATCAGCGACGCGCGCGTGTTGAGCAGTCGAAAGTCTCGCATCATCAGAAACAACGGCACGGCAGTCACGATTGCGGGAAACATTCGCGTCGAAAGAATCCACAGCGAGAGCCGGCGGTTGAGACTCCAGGGCAGTTGAAACCGCGCCAGCGCGTAGGCGGCGAGCGTGCCGATCACCAGCGCACAAGCTGTTGACGCGACGGCCACAATAGCGCTGTTGAGCAAATACTCGCCGAACGAGCGGGTGACAAACGCGTCGTAGTAGTGTGCGAGTGTCGGCGTGAAACCAAACCACGGCGGCGGTGTGGCAAACTGATCAACCTCAGTCTTTAAAGAGATCGTGAGCATCCAGTAAACCGGCGCCAACGCGAAGAGTAACGCTGGGAGTAGCAAGGCGTAACGAAGATTTTTAACCACAAAGACACGAAGAACACTAAGAAAATCTCTTTTAGTTTTCTTTGTGCCTTTGTGGTTCAAATTTCCTCCTTCGCCTGCAGAAACTTGATGTAGATCGCGCTGATCACGTTCGTCAGCGCGAGTAGCACGAACGACATCGCCGCCGCGTATCCGAAATCGAAGAAGCGAAACGCCGTGCGGTAGATGTAGAGGCTTATCGTTTCCGTCGCGAAGCCTGGGCCGCCTTCGGTCAGGATAAAGATCTGGTCAAAAACGCGTAGCAGATCCATCGTCCGCAGTAGCAACACGATCAGTATCGACGGTTTCAGCAACGGCAACGTGACGTGCCGGAACGTCTGCCAACGACTCGAGCCGTCGATCAGCGCTGCTTCGTAAGGCTCCTGCGGAATCGCCTGTAGCCCTGCCAGCAGCACGAGAAATACAAACGGCGTCCATTGCCAAACGTCAACCGCAATCACCGAAACCATCGCGAGCTTTGGCGACGCGGTCCACGTCAAACTCTCCGTGTTGATGCCCAATTGTTTTAGTGTTCCATTGATCGCGCCGAAGTTCGGATTGAGCATCAGACGCCAAACCACGCCCACAACAACCGCCGGCAACATCATCGGCACCAGCAGGCTTGCGCGAAAAATTCCACGCCCGCGAATTTGTGAATTGAGCAGGAGCGCGAGACCCAATCCGAGCAGGAACTCGCAAGTTAGCGCGGCAACAGCGTAGACAAACGTGTGCGCCATCGCCGTCAGAAAGAAACTGTCCGATACGAGACGAGCGAAGTTTCCGATTCCCCAAACGACGCCGCCCGGAGTTTCCTTTTGCAGACTGATCGTGACCGAATAGATGAGCGGGTAGATTGAAAGCGAGAGAAGCACCGCCAGGGCCGGCGCGATGAAGAGCGCAGGCAACAGCAGCTCGCGTCTATTTTGCGCGCTGAAGAATCTTCTCGATTTCGGCATTCGCCTGATTCATTGCTTCCGCGGGAGACAGCGTGCCGCTGTTGGCCTTCGAGAGAAAGATGCCGAAGGCGTTTTCAATTTCAGTCCAGTACGGCGTGCGCGGGCGTGGCCGTGAGCTTTCGAGCGATCGCAACTGTGCCGGGTAAGCGGGATTCTTCGCAACCAGCTCGGCATCGCGAAAGAGTGATTTGCGTGTCGGCGGATTGCCTCGCTGCGCCGATCGTTTCATCTGCTCGGCGCTCGTGGCCCAGAGCAGGAAGTCGATCGCGTCTTCAGCGTTTGATGAATCGCGCGGAATGGCGATCAGCCAGTTACCGATTTCAGCCTGACCCGGCTTCTGTGCGCCGGGCAACGTCGTAAACTCCATCTTCCCGATCACTTTCGACTTCGCCGGATCGCTGAACGAACTGATCCACGCGGGCCAGTTGATCGACATCGCCGCGGTTCCCTGCAACAGGTGCGCGCCTACTTCGTCGGCATTAAAACTCGCGTAACCCGCAGGCGAGTACTTGCCCAATTCGATCATGAACTCGAGCGCCGCGATTCCTTCCGGACTGTTGACTGCTGGTTTTCCATCCGGGCCAAACATCTCGCCGCCGAACGCCCAGAAAATCGGCATGAAGTCGGCCACCGCTGCGTTCCCCTGTGCGGCTCGCATGACGTAACCGTGGATACGATTGCCATTCGCGCCCGTAGTTTCCTTCTCGTGAATCGTCTTCGCGGCCGCGAGCACGTCGTTCCACGTTTCCGGCGCTTTCAGGGAATATTTCTCAAAAAGATCTTTGCGATAAAAAAATAATTGTGAGTTGCCGACGTAGGGAAGGGCGTAGAGTGGCCCCGACTGGTAAGGGTGGCGGCAGAGCGCGACCGAAGTGTCGACAAAGTCGCTGTCTGGGCCGGATTGCCCGCGTTTTTCCAGCAGTGGAGTCAACTCAGTCAGCAGTTGCTCGTTGGCAAAACGCGGAAACCACGGATCGTCGAGCATGATCAGATCGTAAGCGCCGGTCCGGGCTTTGAGATCTATCAATTCTTTCTCAAAAAGATTTGTATAAGGAAACGTGGCGATTTCGATGTGAACGCCTTTTTGGGCCTCATAATCGCGTGCGGCTTGCTGAAGCGCATCGCCTTCAACTCCCGAGACCACGGCGAGTGTGAGTTGTTTCTTTAAAGGCTGCGGGTTGGGGGCGCAACTGCTGAGCCCAACTAACAATACCAGCGCCAGGGATATCGTTAATCTCATATTTCGCCACAGATTAACACTGATGAAGCGGATCAGAACTGATAAAATCACCGGACAAGCCAATGTCTTCACTTTCCGGAGGTACGAATGCCGAAGCTGATTATCAAGGGAGAAGAAGCGCGCAACGCGATGCTTCAAGGTGTGGACATCCTCGCGAACGCGGTGCGCGTGACGTTGGGACCAAAGGGCCGCAACGTTGTTCTCGGCAAGAAATTCGGTTCGCCCGTGATAACTAAAGACGGCGTCACGGTCGCTAAAGAAATCGAGATCAAGAACAAGTACGAAAACATGGGTGCGCAGATGGTCCGCGAAGTCGCCGTCAAAACGAGCGACAAAGCCGGCGACGGCACCACCACCGCCACAGTTCTCGCGCAGGCAATTTTTCGTGAAGGTATGAAGAACGTGGCCGCGGGCGCGAATCCGATGGCGCTGCAACGCGGTATTCAGCTGGCTACCAATCAGGTCGTCGCTGAACTGGAGCGCATTTCAAAGAAGATCAAGGGCAAGGAAGAACTCATTAATGTTGCGACGGTTTCGGCCAACAACGATCGTCACATCGGCCAACTGATCTCCGAAGCGATGGACAAGGTTGGTAAAGACGGTGTGGTCACGGTTGAAGAGTCTAAGACGCTGCAGACCGAGCTCGATATCGTCGAGGGAATGCAGTTCGATCGCGGTTACCTGTCGCCGTATTTCATGACCAATACCGACCGCATGGAAGCGGTTCTCGACGAGCCCTACATTCTGCTTTACGAAAAGAAAATCTCCGCGATGCGCGATCTACTGCCACTGATGGAGCAAATAGTAGGCGCCGGACGTGCTCTGCTACTCATCGCCGAAGACCTCGAAGGTGATGCACTCGCGACGCTGGTAGTGAATCGTCTGCGCGGAACGATCAAAGTTTGTGCGGTGAAGGCGCCGGCGTTTGGCGATCGGCGCAAAGCAATATTGGAAGACCTGGCGAACCTCACTGGTGGGAAAGTTATTACTGAAGACCTCGGTATCAAACTGGAGAACGTCACGCTTGCAGATCTCGGAACCGCGAAGCGTGTGGTTGTCGACAAGGAAACGACGACGATCGTTGAGGGTGGAGGCGATAGCAAAGCGATCCAGGGCCGCGTGGCAACGATTCGCAGGCAGATCGAAGAAACTACGTCTGACTACGATCGCGAAAAACTCCAGGAGCGACTCGCGAAACTCGCCGGTGGCGTGGCAATGATCAAGGTTGGAGCAGCAACTGAGACCGCAATGAAAGAGATCAAGATGCGTGTCGACGACGCGATGCACGCAACACGAGCAGCAATAGAGGAGGGAATAGTACCGGGCGGTGGAGTGGCTTTGCTCCGTGCACAGCACCGGCTAAATGAGTTGGACCTGGAAGACGAGGATGAAATTGCAGGAGTGGAGATCCTGGGCCGTGCCCTTGAAGAGCCTATTCGGCAGATTGCACAGAACGCCGGAGCCGAGGGCGCAACGGTGATTCAGCACATTTTGACTAAAAAGGATCCAAACTTTGGTTTTAATGCAGTAACGGAAAAGTTTGAGAATCTATTCAACGCCGGAATCATCGACCCCGCAAAGGTCACACGTACAGCGCTTCAGAATGCAGCATCGATCGCGGGTTTGTTGCTGACGACGGATGCGGTGGTTTCCGACTTTCCCGAGATCGAGAGGGAGTCTTCCGAAGTCGTCCGCGGTCAACAGGTGAATCGAAAACTTTATACAGCGCGGTCTCAAAGTGGATATCGTTACCGAAAGGGTTTTACACGCCCTCCATCTATAAAGTCAGCAAAAAAGAGACCTCCATCAATCGATCCGGAAATCGCGCGTGAGGCGCAATTTTCTGATCCCCCGGGAATCGCCCCTGAAGTCCAACCGGAAATCGCACGTGAGATCCGACCGGAACTTGCACCAGAACTCAGACCGGAAATCGCACCTGAGCTTTGGCCAGAGCTCGCACCTGACGACTCAGGAGAGGGAACTGCACGCGATGTAAGTGTGAGAGAGTCCAGCGTCATGGAGAGTAAATCGGCAACTGAATCGGAACCGGTCTTCTTCTTTGCGCTTGAAGGTGAGCGAGTAAAAGGCGACGTAGTGGAGTTTGGTGCGGACGTTGATCTGGTCTTTGATTACGGAGCACTTACCGCTAAAGCTATTGGAACCGTCAAAGGAACTCCCATCGACCAAGCACGCGAAACCGGCGCCGAATTTGGGATTTCGGTGATTCCCGTAGGCTTCACTTTTCGCAAGACCGACAAACGCTGGTACAAGGTGGCACGCTTTCGCGATGGGAAGCTGCTTGAACAAATACGCTTTCTTCTCAAAGCCCAAAAGCGGGTAACGACTGAAGCAGACACCGGTCTGTACGTTACCTTCTACTTCCTCGGTCATGCTCAATATTCGTTTTCCATTCCTATCCGGCTCGTCCGGTCTTTGCGTGAGGCAGAGGGTACGTTGGCGCCTGCACACCGAATCGAAATCGATCTGGATAAACACATCAAGGCCGCGATGTTCGGCGAAGAACTTTTGCAAAAATATCGGGAGGTGCGTTTGCTATGAGTAATGGCGACGTTACAACGGCAACTCTACACTTACATCTCAAAACCAAAACGGTCTCGTGTCAAATCTCCGGACCGGAGGTCTACTGGGAATCTGCGCTGACACCCATCGACATAGATCTCGCCGGGATGAGTGGCAAGATCGATCAACTCAAGAAGATTCTGAATTCTGAACAGACGGCAATTTGGGCCGGTTTAAGAGACCCGTTGGCAGAACCCTCAAATCAAACCACCACCGAGGAATTTGCGAATGCGGTCGAGAGAGTGGTAACTGAAGGAGCTACGTTATATCGACAGTTATCCGAACTGGGCTTTCGCAAAATCCTGGAAAAAATCGATTCGACTCTCAAGGAAGGCGATAGGTTAAGCATTCACACGGATTCCGCCTTCTTGCCGTGGGAAATTCTTTATCCTTACGAGTACAACAAAGACTGGAAGAACAAGAAGCTCCAGCGAGAGGCGCTTTGGGGTTATAAATTCATGACGAACCACATCCTGCTGCCGACGGCGGACGAGGGTGGCTGGGAAGCGCCAATAGCTGAACATTTATCCGGCCCGGTCTTTGTCTCTTTGAATCTCAACAAGACCATCGAAGAGGCATTTGAAAGTCGTGAATTCAAGCCGATCGAATTTCACCACCAATTCTTTCAGTCAAGTCTCACCAACCGCGGACAGTTGTTGGAAGATCCGGAACAGATAAAGGATCTTTTGCTGGCGCCCGATAACAAATCGACAATCATTTATCTGTATTGTCATGGCCAAAGCACCTCTTTAGTTGATCCGACTGGTGACGAACTCCAGCTCGCCAGCGGAATTTCCATCACTCCCGAATTTTTGGACACAACTAAATATCCGCGCGGACCAATTGTGATACTTAATTCGTGTAGCAGCGCCGCCACGTCTCCTCTGTCATTCTCATCGTTTCATAAAAGATTCAGGACTAAGCGGGCGATGGGTATTATCGGCACTACCATTCAAATACCAGCGACCTTCGCGGCAGCGTTCGGGAAGAAACTCATCGAGGCTTACCTTGAGGGAGTTCCAGTGGGCGCCGCTATCTACGCGCTGCGCCGGGAGCTTCTGATGCGAAATAATCCGTTGGGTTTGTTCTATTCTTTGCAGTGTCCTCTTTACATCACAGCGCCGCCTGTCAAGGAGTAATAACCATGAGCGATAAGCCAATCACGATCGTCATCAGCGATCTGCACGTTGGAGCTGCAGACAAAGGCGACGATCACGTTTACCAAAAGCAGGAACTCGTACGTTTTCTTGAAGCAATACCGGAAGCCGGCACGGGCAATGTCGAACTCTTCATCAACGGCGACTTCCTGGAGTTTGCTCAAGTATTACCAGACGTCTTTAAGCCGGACTCTCCGGACTTCTGGTGTACACAGGACGAATCAAAAGCGAAGCTCGACGCGATCATCAAGGGGCACGACGATATTTTTAAAGCACTTGGAAGTTTTCAGGGAAAAGGAAATCAGGTAACCCTCGCTGCCGGCAATCATGACGTCGATCTCTACTGGCCCGCTGTTCAGGATCGCCTCAGAGAGGCAATTCATCCGGACATTAAATTCGAACTGGGCGAAGACGTTTACTTTCGTTACGGCAGCCGCCTTGTAATTGGCCACGGACACAAGTACGACCCGGCGAACCGTTTCAAGAACTGGAAAAATCCAATCGATGAAAAACACCAACGCCTGGAGATGTGTCCGGGCACTCTCTTCATGGTGAAGTTTGTTAATTGGCTCGAAGACAAATACAGCTTCTCAGACAACGTCAAGCCTGTGACAGCGCTGGGTCGTTTGCTATGGAATGAGCAGCGAAAGGATTTCAAAGCCGCTGCAAAGATTCTCTTTCAGTTCATTTACGATAACCCGTTGACGGCGCTGGCAATTAAGTCAACAGAGAACCTCAAGGGCGTCGCCAGGGCGCTGAGATTGGAGCTCGCCAATAACACTAACTTCCAACAGGAAATGACCGCGCTCTATCACAAGGTTCGCGATCCAAAGGCATCAACTCAGATGATGATGGACGATTTGAACTCTGATGCTCGCGTTACAGAGTTTCTGAAACTATTGCTGGTGAAACTCAAACCGGAGGATTGGCTGCCGGTGATGGGCCAGTACGAAGCTGCGATGCTTGGAGGAGACGACCCAACAGATTTGGCAGTTCTTCGAGCAGGTATGTCTCGTGATAAGCAGGTCTTGAAAGAGCAGGCAATCGAATATCTGGCAATGGAATCGGGCAGCTATGAAGTGGTTGTGTTTGGCCATACACATCAACCAGATGAGTGGCGCGGATCGAGCGGCAAGTGGGATGGCGGTTACTTCAACCCTGGCTCGTGGACCCGCTATGTCGATTTGGACAAAGTGAAAAATCTGACGATGAAGGATTTGGAGAAAGAAGAAGATTTTCCTTATCAACTCAATTTCATTCGCATCGAACAGAGTCAATCCGGCAAGCTGAGGGCTGACAAGATTTGTTTTGAAGAGGCGGCAGGCGCGCGGTTCGCACCAACACCAAAGCCAACCAAGTATCTGGAAAAAGCCTGAGCTAGCCGTATACTTGGTCTATGCGACAAATAGTGACGACCGGCACGGGCGACATCGACGTGCTGAAGATCGAGGAACGGCCCGATCCGGCACCCGGTGCAGACGAAGTTCTCATCCGTGTTCGTGCCGCGGGGTTAAACTTTGCCGACATACTTTCGCGCCAGGGTTTGTATCCGGATTCGCCGCCGAAGCCTTGCGTGATGGGTTACGAGGTGAGTGGCGTCGTTGAATCTGTTGGCAAAGATGTGAATAGTTCGTTTATAGGCAAGTCCGCGGTCACGTTGACCCGCTTTAACGGACAGTCGGAGTTGCTTGTAGTAAAAGCGGCGCAGATGTTTGAGAAGCCGGAAACGTTGACGTTCGAACAGGGAGCGGCGATTCCGGTGAACTACCTGACTGCTTACGCGCTTCTCGTGGTGATGGGCTCGCTGCACGCGGGTGAGTCGGTTTTGATCCAGAACGCCGGCGGTGGCGTGGGACTCGCGGCGCTCGACATTGCGAAGAAGATTGGCGCAGAGACTTACGGCACTGCGAGTCCGGGCAAACATAAGTTTCTAACGCAACGCGGTTTGGACCACGCGATCGATTACCGCAAGCAGGACTGGCTGCCGGAATTGCAGAAGCTCACTAACGGTCGTGGCGTCGATCTGGTTATCGATCCGATCGGCGGCGCGCACTGGAAGAAGAGTTACGCAGCGCTGCGACACACGGGACGCCTGGGAATGTTTGGCGTCTCCACAGCTTCGGCGAACGGGTTCTCCGGCAAGCTCAAGATGTTGAAGGCGGCGATTCAAACGCCGTGGTTTCATCCGTTTCCGCTACTCAACAAGAATCGTGGCGTGTTTGGGTTGAACCTGGGTCACATGTGGCACGAACCGGAGAAGGTTGCGGTATGGATGCGCGACATTCTGCGCGGCGTTGAAGAAGAATGGGTGCGCCCGCACGTTGATCAGGCATTTGCGTTTGCAGACGTCGGAAAGGCTCATCGCTATCTGGAAGAGCGGAAGAATATCGGGAAAGTTGTGCTAGTTCCCTGATTCCGATCGCCGCTTCGCGACAAAGAACGAGATCACCGTCGAGTAGATCAAGCCGAACAGCATCGCGCCCAGGAACAATCCGAGGAACGCGCCTGCCAGCACTCGCGACATCGGTGCTTCGGCCGCTCCAGGTTCACTCGCCAGCCACTTCGTGCCTACTACCGTGACCACGACAACAAAGAACAGAACCGCCGTGATCGCGTAGACGAATGAGATCGCTACACCGGTCTTCAGTCCTTCTTTGAACGTCGGGCTGTCGCCTTTCTCATGCTCCAGCGCCTTCAGTCCGAGATAGATCATGACGAACTGAAGAATGTTGATGAAGATTGGCGTGCCGAGCATGTGAACGGGCGACAAAGGATTGGTGACGGTGTTACGTGCGATAAGCACCCAGGCCATCACGCCGAGCGCGATCAGCAGTCCATATTTAAGTGGTATTTTCATCCGCATTTGTCCGCGAAAATCTGTGGCTAAACTATTCCCAGGCGGGCTTAACCTCGTTTTCCTCGTGCCAGTAGGGTGCCCACGCAAGTGTTACTAGTTTCACTGCGATGTTTGCTTTGGTTGGTTTGAGACTGACTGTCTCGAGTTGTTCTGTTTGTGGATCGAGAGAGCGTTCCAGCGCTGCCGTTTCGGCTTGAAACTCGGCTTCGAGGTCGCTGAGGTTTTGTGTCACTGCGGCAACATTTTCCTCCGCGCGATCAACATCCTGCGACTCTTTCATCGAACGTCCTACACCGCGCACCGCTGTCGTCGCTTTGCCGAGCGTCGATAGGCTCGCTCGCTTACGACCAAGGAACGATCCGAGAAGAGTGGCGCCAAACGAGATCGCAGTCTGCATTTTTTGACCCTTCGCCTGCTCCGTCTCGCGCGCGACGGCTTGCTCCGCGCGACGCTTTCTTTCTTCCAGTTGTTCGAACTTCGGCGCGTACTTCCGGCGCAACTTCTCGACCGCTTCATCGCGCTGTTCGCGCGCGAGCTGCTGCAATCGAACTCTGAAATCACGTTCGCTCTCGCCGGGATTTGAGACGATGTCCAGACTGGGACTCTCAAGTAATTCGAGACGCTGATTACGGTAGATCCAGCTCGCGAAATCTTTGCTCCATGTCGCGTAGCTTTTAACTTTAGTCGCGTTGGCCGGCACTTCCGCAAACTGAGCTTCGGGTTGAGGCTCTGTTTCGAGATCTTCGACCGGAAGATCCAAAGCGACAGCCTGGCTCCAGTCGAGACTCACTGGCCCATCCGTGACCGCGGTTAGTAATGTCAGTTGCTGAGTTACTTCAACTGTTTTCGAATTGCTGTAACGAACCTCGCCCGCGCCCAGCAGCATTGGATGATAGGTCAAGGTTCCGCCGCCGGAAGAGCGAACCGGAATGTAATACTGCTTTATTTCGGGAGGCAGTATCGCTTTCGTACTTTGCGCCGGCGCACTCGGAGAAACAGGAGCAGGTGCGGAAGCAGGAGCGGCGGGTGTTGTCGTTTGTCCTTTCAGCGGATCCATCAACGTCTTGATCTGCGCGCGCGTCAGTGGTCCACGCAGATACGACAGCGCCCAGCGAGTTTCAAAAACCTCTGGTCCATCGTCATGAACGTTGTTCATCAGAAAGATCCGCTTATCGAGTCCGGCGATGAGCTGCTCCATCTGCTGCTTGTCGAACTTTTTCCCCGTGCCCGCGGCGATGCCTTCGAGCCCTTCCAACACGCGGGCCTTGTCGCGCTCAGCCTGCAAGCGGCCGATGAACCACGTGCCTGCATTTGAGAGTCCTTTGTAATCGAGATCGACCGGATTCTGTGTCGCCAAAACAACGCCGAGACCAAAAGCGCGCGCCTGTTTCAACAAAGTCAGCAGCGGCAACTTCGACGGGGGATTCGCAACGGGTGGGAAGTAACCAAAGATCTCGTCCATGTAGAGGATCGCGCGTAGGCTGGTCGTTCCCGATTGTGCCCTCATCCAGCCGAGCACCTGGTTCAGGAGCAGCGACACGAAGAACATTCGCTCCGCGTCGGCGAGATGCGCGATCGAGAAGATCGAGAGACGTGGCTTTCCAGTCTGCGTGTAAAGAAATTGCTGAACGTCGAGCGGCTCGCCTTCCATCCAGCTCGCGAAACTCGGCGATGCGAGCAGGTTGTTAAGCGCCATCGCGAGTTGGAAACGATCCTGCGCCGGGTAAAACGAATCGAGATCCATGACGCCAATCTTCGCGATCGAAGGCGTCTGCACCTTTTGAATCAGCGTCGCGATATCGAGATCTCTCCCCGCGGACCACTCCTGCTGGAGAATGTTTGAAAGGAGGATGTGTTCGCGGCTGCGTACTGGATCAGCCTCGACGCCGATCAATCCGAGCAAGCTGGTGACGGTGGTGTTGATTCGTTCGGCGAGCGACTCGTTGTCCTGGCGAATTGTTTCGGGCGGAGCGACAAACGATTTGAGAATCGACACTGGCAAACCCGAGTTGCTGCCGGGTGTGTAGATGCGAGAGTCGGCTGCATCGCGCAGGCGTTTGATGCGCTCGCCGTCCTGGCCCCACTTCGCCAATCCTTCTTTCCAGGTGTTTGCTTCCTGCGCCGGATCGCGCTCCTCGACCCACGGCTTGAAGTCTTCCGGAGCGAGGTTGGGAAAGGTCAATAACAGGTTAGACAGATCGCCCTTGGGATCGATGATGATCGCTGGTATGCCGTCAATCGCAGCTTCTTCGAGCAGCGTGATGCAAAGACCAGTCTTTCCACTGCCAGTCATGCCCACACAGACAGCGTGCGTGACGAGATCCTTCGAGTCGTAGAGCAGCAGACCATCTTTAGTCTTGCCAAGATAAAAAACACCAAGCTTTTCAAAGTCGTTCATAGCCTTAATCCGAGTTTTTATCCGTGTTATCCGTGGCTAAGTCCCGTCCCCCACTTAATTCTCGTGTACGCGATCCGGAATCCGTGGCGCTCGGCGTTGCGTTGCGAGCCACTACCCGGCTGCGTAACGATCATCGCGATAGTGCAACCCTGCGCCGCAGCATAACGCAAACGGTCTTCGAGCATCGCAAGCTGAGCGCCTTGCCGGCGCGCCGCGGGAATGGTACTCGCTCCGGCCAGCAACGCAACATCACCCTCGATCGTCAACCTACCCGTCGCGATCGGTTTTCCGTCCAACTCGCCTATAAACGACGGTCGCTCCGAATGCTTCACAACCTGGTTCAGCTCGAGCAGGAAGTCTGCCACTTCGGTAAACTCTTTCCAGCCTTCGGAAGATGTTTGTGCCCACATATCAATTTCATTCTTTTCGACCACCCTCACCTTGATGTCTGCATTTCGAGACGCATCCAGACGTAGATCGACGCTGATCGGTCGATACAACACATTTGAAAACTCGACCGGCTGGTAAGTGCGCTCTTTGATCAACTCCCACACAGACGCATCGGCGAGCGGACAAACTTCATGAAATACCTCGGCGCCACGCGATCGAAAGAACTCTTCGATCGTATCCATGTGCTCCGCCGTGATCGGCTGAGAAACACCCAGTCCAAACGTCTGCGTCAATGGCGATCCGATACCGTCAAACATCGCAAACGTGCCCACCACTTCGATCCACGTCGCCCCTCGATCCGGAAACGCTTTCGCACGCGCTTCCACAAACTCAATATTGCCCGACGCTTCGGTTCGTTCCAGCCGCTGGGCCAGCTCGATGTCCGCAAATGGGTAATCGTTCATGTGTTCCTCTGACAGTGAGGTTTATTCCGTGTTGTCCGTGGCCGGTTTTTCTCCGATCCAAACGGTCTTGATGTTCACGAATTCGCGGATGCCAAACTCCGCGAGCTCGCGGCCGTAACCGGAATGTTTCACACCGCCGAATGGCAGTCGCGGATCGGACGCCACCATGCCGTTGATGAAAACCGATCCTGCTTCGAGTTCTTCGATGAACTGTGCTTGTTCTTTTGCGTCGTTGGTCCATGCGGAAGAGCCGAGCCCGAACGGCGTCGCGTTCGCGATTTGGATCGCTTCATCGATACCTGACGCGCGGAACAGCATTGCCACCGGACCAAAGATCTCTTCGCAAGACACGGGCGCCTTTAGATCGATGTCGACCAGTACGGTCGGTTCGAAGAAGTTGCCGGGACGATTGATCTTGTTTCCGCCGGTCAGCACACGCGCGCCGGCGGCCGCTGCCTTCTTAACCTGCTCGTCGAGATCGTTCACGATCTGCGGCGTGGCGAGTGGTCCGATATCGGTCGACTCTTCCATCGGATCGCCGATGCGTAGCGCGCGCATCTCTTCGACAAACCTTCGCTCAAACTCTTCGTAAATTTCCTTCGGAACGATAAAGCGTTTGGCGGCGATGCACGATTGACCGTTGTTGATAGTACGCGCTTTAACTGCGGTCGTGACTGCTTCGTCGAGATTCGCGGAAGGCATCACGATAAACGGGTCGCTGCCGCCCAACTCCAAAACCGTTTTCTTGATCTGTTTGCCTGCGATCGAGGCGACGCTTCTGCCCGCCGGCTCGCTGCCTGTCAACGTTGCCGCCACCACGCGCTCGTCGTTCAGGATATGTTCCACGGCGTCTGAGCCAATCAACAGCGTTTGAAACGCGCCCTGCGGAAAACCGGCGCGCGTGAAGATCTCTTCGATGGCTAGCGCACACTGCGGCACGTTCGAAGCGTGTTTGAGCAGGCCAACGTTGCCTGCCATCAGGGCGGGCGCTGCAAAGCGGAAGACCTGCCAGAAGGGAAAATTCCACGGCATCACGGCGAGCACCGGGCCGAGTGGCTGAAACTTTACGTAGCTTTTGCCCGCGTTGGTTTCGACGAGTTGATCGGCGAGATGATGCTGTGCGTTCTCTGCGTAGTAGCGACAAACCCAGGCACACTTTTCGGCTTCGCTGACGGCGGCCTTGATAGGCTTGCCCATCTCAGTCGTCATGATTTTTGCGAATGTGTTCTTGTCGCTTTCGAGGATCTCCGCGGCGCGCATCATCATGCGTGCGCGTTCCTCGAACGATGTACGGCGATGAGTGCGAAACGTGTCTGCCGCGAGCTTTAGTTTCTCCTCGATCTGCTCGGCGGATAGTGCGTTGAAAGTTTTCAGAGTTTCCCCGGTCGTTGGATTGATTGAAGCTATATCCATGATGAAGTGATTTTCACGCAAAGACGCAAAGGAGGCAAAGGCGCAAAGAAGAAATGAGAAACGGAAATTTGCGTCTTGGCTACCTTTGCGCCTTTGCGTGAAAAAAGGGAAACTTGCTTCGATGTCCGGGAAACCACAACTCGATCGTTTCGGAGTCGCCGCCGCGTTGCAGGAGATCGCGCAGATGATGGATCTCAAAGGCGGCCAGTTTCGCTTCAAAGCAAAGGCTTACAACGCCGGCGCGCGCACGATTCAAGGCGTCGCTGATCTCGATCGACTGGTCCGAGAAGATCGTCTGACCACGCTGCCACGCATCGGCGATGCCCTCGCGTCGCAAATCAAGCAACTCTATCTCACTGGCGAGTCTTCAGTTCTGAATGGACTGCGGAACGAGTTTCCGAAGGGCGTGGTCGAACTTTCCGCCGTCCCGGGATTGAGTGTCGAGAAGATTCGTCAACTTCAGGATGAACTGGGCATAACTTCGATCGCGGATCTCAAAGCTGCCGCGGAAGCAGGGAAGTTGCGCGAGTTGAAGGGCTTTGGACCAAAGACAGAACAGCGCCTGCTCACGCACGTCTCGACTCCGGTGCATAAACCGAAGCGCCGGCTCTATCTTCATCACGCCTGGAACACTGCCAATGAGGTAGTTGATTATCTCAAGGCATTCGACGATCTGATTGACGTCAGTGTTGCCGGTTCGCTACGACGTTGGGAGGAGACTGTCGGCGTGATCGACATCGTGGCCGCTGCCGATGACCCTGCCGCGCTCATCGAGAAGTTTTTGCAGTCTCCGTTGATCCTGTCGAGCCACATCGAAGACGAAAACACGTGTGTCGCGCAGTTTGCCGATGGCGCGCAGGTTTGGCTCACTGCGGTGCCGCCGAAAGAGTTTGGCGTCACGTTGTTTGTTAAGACCGGTTCGCAGGCGCACATCGAAAAGGTGATGGCGCACGCCGAGCGAAAGAAGATAAGTTTCGCGAGGCTCCCGCGTACTGAAGAACAGCTCTACAACCGTCTCGGCATGTCGTATATCCCACCCGAGCTGCGTGAAGACCAGGGTGAGATCGAAGCCGCGCTCGCTAAAAAAATTCCTGAGGATTTGCTCACAGAAGCCGACATCAAAGGACAGGTCCATTGCCATACCACCTATTCCGACGGCATACACACTCTCGAAGCAATGGTGCGTGGCGCTGAAGAAATGGGCATGAAGTACATCACGATCACCGATCATTCGCCGACCGCGATCTACGCCAATGGTGTGAAGCTGGACCGGTTGAAACGGCAGTGGGACGAGATCGACGAAGTGCAGGAGAAGGTCTCGATCAAGATTCTGCGCGGGACCGAGTCAGACATCATCGCCAGCGGTAACCTCGACTATCCCGACGCGGTGCTCGAGAAGTTTGACGTGATCGTTGCCAGTATTCACGCGCGTTACAAGATGGATGCGGCGAAGATGACGGAACGAATCACGACCGCGATGCGCCAGCCGGTCTTCAAGATCTGGGGACACGCATTGGGACGACTGCTGCAACGTCGACCGCCGTTTGAATGTGACGTGGAAAAAATTCTCGACGTGATCGCGGAATCAAAAGCAGCGATCGAGATCAACGGTGATCCCTACCGTCTCGACCTTGAGCCACGCTGGGTGCGCGAAGCACGCAAACGAAAGATCAAATTTGTCATCTCAACCGACGCGCACTCCGTAAAGGCGATGAACAATATCAAGTACGGCGTGGCCATGGCCCGCCGTGGCTGGGTAACACGCAAGGAAGTCCTCAACACCCTCAACACGTCTGCTTTCGCAAAGGCTGTACGACCAGTTTAAGACGTCTGGTGATCTTTGTTTCTGTGGAATCGATGCACCTCTGGATTTCCCACACTCCATATGACTCGTTGGCGAATCGCATTTACCTTCCAACCTTCACTTGTTTTGATTAGTGAGTGCTCATACTGGCAATGCGTATCAAAGGAGTTTTCTGCTTTCATTTCGGGATCCAGACGATAGATAACTGATGTCGACAAACAAACAGCCTGCTCGCCTCGAATTGTGATCTCGTGGTTTGAACTTAGATGTTGGGTTTTGAGCCCACTCAATCCAAAAGATCTTTGAGTGACAAATTCGTCCGCGCTAATTCGAGTGGGTTCTTGCTGTCTGAAATCAGCGTAGTCTACAAAGAGTTCATCGGTAAAGCATGACCGGAGGAGCACCCAATCCTGGCTATCCAGTGCTCTGCTGAACCGATAGATTACTTCGCTTATTTCGGTACGGGCCGATAGAACATCCATACTTGAATTGTGCATTATGCGGTTGTCCTTTCCGGTGCCCGTTGCAGGAGCTTCAATAATCCACACCAAGTTCCAACCGGTGTCGAATTTCGAACGCTATATTATCAAGCCCTGGAGTGATGTCCGGGAGTGTAATACCAACCAGCCGCAATGTTTGCAAAATCTGAGGTTGCCTATGCGATGGAATGATTAATTTAATGAGATACCAGCAATTGTCTGCGCGAGCGATTGTTTTCGCGAATCGATCCAGAGCTGAGCGCTCATCGGTATGATAGGTGAAGCGTGACTGTTGAGCCGCGAGACGTTCACTCAGAAATGGTGGTGTGATTACTGGTATTGGATAAGTATGTTGCGAAGTTCTTGGTTCCAAGTAGTAATACTCGTCCAACCGGGCATCTCTGTTGTCTTCCGGAAATGCGATATTCCGACCGAGGTCACAAGCCTCATTTAATCTCCTGGGATCGATTACCCAAACAGCAGCGTCCTCTTTTTCCTTCTGTTTTCTAATTGCAAAGTACAGAGCGGTAAGTGCATTTTTTGACCAATCAAGCAATCGCGTCGGAAGCCCGTGATGTTGCATGAGGAAAATCCAATCAATCTTTCTTTTGACTTTCAGTCTGGAGAATTCGTTGCGACCGCCAAACTTAAATCGCTTCAATAAGTAATCTTCCAGGATCTGAATGCTTTCTCTGTTCTGATTGAAGCGAATCAATAATTGGTCATCGCGTAGAAGGGTAGGTTCAAGGAGGTAGCGCGAACTTGTAGTTCCGCGAAACCAAGGCACCATTTCACCCGGAAATCTGCCATCGGAAAGATGCCCATCCCCTCGTCTGTCCCTGGTGCGCTGGCGCCACTCATGAGCAATTGTCTCAATTACTTCTACATAATTGCCCAGCGAAGTGATCTTAAATGTGGGAATTGTGTCTTTGCCGGCAATGTACTTTGTAATCGGAGTCATAAACATTCACCACGCTCAAGAATGAGATTGTTGATAAGGTTGGCCGGCCCAATATCGTTCGAGGTATCTTCTTCTCCGACCCAGATCTTTGAAAGAGGTTCGATCGTGGCAAATTATGTTGTTATTGAGTAACAGTATCTGGCCAGATTTCAACCTGAACTGAAGGCGGAACAACTGGCGATTTAGAACCATCTCGAACGTGTTGAGAAGGTAAATATCTTCGCGCGTCAATGGCTCATTTTTGACTTGATGACCACCGTCGATTCGACTGCGGTGATATCTAATGGCCAAGCCGCTATAGAAATTACCTTCAACATGATCATAAACGGTTCGCCGTACAGGATCTGGATGATCCGGGTCGAAGGGATCTTGACGAATGAATTCCCTGTTGCAGAGGAAGGTCTGCACATCGGCAGGGAGCGTTTGGAAGACATGTAGAGCGTTGACAACTATAGTATCGCCTCCGATGAACGCTTGTTGAATGGCGAGCAGGGCCAGAAGATCTACTCTTGCCACGCGCCATGCACTTCCATCTGTGTGCAATCCCGGCTGGTTGTTGCTTAGTGCATTGCCGACATAATTTGGGCCTTTGCCTTCCTTCCTTTGATAAACGGGGAAAAATGGGGAGTCGCTCAGGTGGTTTCTGGTAACTGTCCGGCCAAAATTTTCTCCGAGTGCAATAATCAACAGCTTGGCTCGATCTACAAGCTCAGGCTTACCTTTCAGAGTGTGTCCTAAATCCACGAGAGCAACACCACCGTCTTTATCGGTAAGCAATTCGCGAATTCGGCCGATAAGAGAGGCCAGACAGTTGTTTGACTTACTAGATTGCGCGAGGAAGACAGGCAGTGACACACCTTCAGCGACGAGGCTATTGAGATACTTATCGACTGATTCGTAATCTCTCAAGTTGACTTTCCAGGGAATTGGAAAGTAACGCGAGGGAAAGTCATGCGAATTGCTCATGCGGTCTCCTAAAAGGCCACCGTGAAGCAAGCTTGATATGACAACACAGGCTGGAGAGGATGTTACGACTGCCGGCCTGAGAACCAGCCCTTTGAGCGTTTTCGAGTCCGCTTGATGAAACAGTTACACGCGAGGGTACGAATAATATTCCAACCGCTTCAGTTGGTCAATGCGCCATCAGAATCACTCAGGCTGGCTGAACACAAGTATGTACCCGTTCGGATCCTTTACTTCAAACTCCCAGTTGCCGTAAGGCTGTTTACGCAGCGGCTGCACAATCATTGCTTCTTCGCGCACGGAGTCGAAAAGATCCTTCACGCCCTCGACGCGAAAGTAAGCGTCCCAAACTCCTCCACTCCGTAAGTTGTAGAGATCCGGCTTTTCGTAACCCTCGATTCGTTGCAACATGATCTCGATGTTGTCGCGATAGATGATCGCAAACACGTACGGTTCTGACGACGGAAACGGATCGCCGATGAAGCCAAGTTGTTCTTCATACCAACGAATCGTCGCGCCGATATCCGCTACCGGAAAACACGGCGCCACTGAACTAAATTCTGCCATCACTCAAGCTCCTTGATTTTCGTCTTTTGCACGTCACAGGTGGGCGGGAGGTTTGGGTTTTTGGTTTCGTAGGTTTTGATCTCTTGTTCGAATTTAACTTTTGCCAGTGGCCTCGTGTCGTCACCGAACAAAGCGGCGTTGCCGGGTTGGGAAGTTACGCGTGCTCGTAGCTTGCGTGCGGCAGCGAGGATCTTCGCGCGCAGGTCACGATCCAGGTCGATGATGTAGATTGCGGTCGTGTCGCCGGATGGGACGAGCGTGCGAAATGGAATGCCGGCGCGCTCCAGTTCATTTGAAAGCGCGACGAGATTTCTCGCGCGCGTCCGCAGTCTTAACATGTAAAGGTCTGCTTTGCCTTGCGGCTTGGGATAAAAATAGATCACGTACTTTTGCTGTGCATCTCGTCCGAGCCGCGATAAAACGTAGCGCAGTGATTCCTCATCGCCGTTGACACTAAACAACACTGAATACTCGGCGCCATCACTCCACGAGCCCAGCGCGCGAAACGCTCTGATGCGCGATCGCACAACGCAACCGAGATTGATTGCTTGTTTCAAAAGCCTGGACTCCTCGGCTGAGTTCATTCCTGCGATCGCTTCCTTAAGTTTCAAATCAGTTCTGGTGTTAGGACTAACGATGCCGTAACTCTGCGCTTGCTGCGCTGAGACCGCAGTGGTCCAACTGAGCAGCAGTACAAAAAACAAAGATTGTAAGTTTGAAGATCGATTCATCATGGCTTAGAATGTGCTCACCTTAAACCTCATCAAGGAGACAAATCAATGCGACGAAGAACCCTCACCGATCTCGCCAACAATCCTGATCTAATCTCAGGCATTTACAACTATTGTGATCGTTGGTGTGAACGGTGTCCTTTAACCTCACGTTGTCTGGTCTATGCAACCGAGCAGGAAGACGACAACTCATTTCCACGTAATGACCTTCGCAACGAAGCATTCTGGCAAAAACTCAGTGTGATCTTTCAGGAAACACGCGAGTTGATCGTCGAATGGGCCAAAGAGGCGGGTGTCGATCTCAATGGCTCGAAGGACGAAGACGAGTCGCGGCAACACCGAAAGCGACAACTCGTCGACAATCATCCGCTGACAAAAGCCGGGAAGAAGTATGCGAATGCGGCGAGTGATTGGTTTCGTGAGCTCGATCAAATGTTCGAAGTCAATGAGAATTTCGAACAGCTCGAGGATGCACGCGAAGTCGTCCAGTGGTATCAATACCAAATCGCGGTGAAGACGATGCGCGCGCTCTCCGGGCGCAAGGAAGAGCTCGAAGAAGATCCGGAAATCGCTGAATTTCCTAAGGATTCTGACGGATCTGCGAAGGTCGCGCTGATCGGTGTCGACCGCTCAATTGCGGCCTGGCGCTTGATGCAACTATCGTTGCCGGAACGCACACCATCGATTGTGCCGTTAATTTTACAACTCGAGCGGTTGCGGAATCGTTTGGAAAAAGCGTTTCCGGAAGCGCGCGACTTCGTCAGGCCCGGCTTTGACGAAACGTAGAAGGCATTTCACGCAAAGGCGCTAAGCAGCAAAGCAGGCTTTGCGTTCCTTTGCCATCTTTGCGCCCTTGCGTGAAATATTGAAAGGTTTTTCTGATGACTGAAGACAACTGTCTGTTTTGTCGAATTGTGTCTGGTGAAGTGCCGGCAACGTTGGTTTACGTTGACAAGAACGCAGCGGCGTTTCTCGATCACCGGCCGTTGTTTCATGGCCATACGTTGTTAGTGCCGCGCGAACACGTCGAAACTCTCGTCGAGTTACCGCAAAAACTTGTTGGACCATTTTTCGAAGCAGCACAAACACTCACGCGCGCAGTGGAACACGCAATGAATGCCGAAGGAACTTTTGTCGCGATGAATAATCGCGTCAGTCAAAGCGTACCGCATTTGCACATACACATTGTGCCGCGACGAAAGAAAGATGGACTCAAAGGCTTTTTCTGGCCGAGAACAAAATACAAAGACGAAGAAGAAATGAAAGTTGTGCAGCGCAAGATCGCTGATGCCTTAGAAGATCTTGCGCATAAAAAATAAAACACACAAAAATTTGATCTAAAAAACGACTAGGAGTATAAACCTCCCTGTCGCGAGGGTTGCGGCCTTCGAGACCGAGAAAGGGATCGGCAATCGGTGCGGTAACGCCCGAGCGAGAGAAAAGACAGGCGGCTGTTGATTCTATTGACGCCCTAATCGGAGCCGAAAGGCTCAGCTAGAGAAGGTTGCGAGACTTTCTCAAGCCATTCGAATAAAAACGAATGGCACCCGGAGGCAAGGAC
>Ga0070689_100000199_pt1 | contig 35970 bp, 28 predicted proteins | sample KBSS23HmetaG_FD_64669 | JGI IMG/M metagenome (GOLD analysis project Ga0070689, IMG submission 64669) | Switchgrass rhizosphere microbial communities from Kellogg Biological Station, Michigan, USA - KBS S2-3H metaG | ecosystem: Host-associated > Plants > Roots > Rhizosphere ...
GAGAGACAGGGGTTTCTCGGCGCTTCCCGTTTCGGCGGGTGGGCACTAGCATGCCGGTGTGAACCGGCTGGTCGGAGAAGTCGAAGCAGATATCCTTGAGCGAGGATTGCTCCCGGACGGTCAGAGGGTGCTCGTCGCGGTCTCGGGAGGCGTTGATTCCGTCGTCCTTCTCGAAATTCTTCACCGGCTGGCTGGCCGCCATCGCTGGGACCTGGTCGTTGCTCATTTCAATCATCAATTGCGGGGGAGGCAAAGTGACGGCGATGAGCGCTTTGTCCGGTCACTGGCTGTGCGACTAGGCCTGGGCTGTGTTGTGGGCCGGGACGGCGTGGCTGGGCGGGCTCGTCGTCGGGGCGTCTCGGTGGAGATGGCCGGCCGCGACGCGCGCCATGAATTCCTGGCGGCTGCCGCCCGGGACCAGAAGGCCGACACTGTTGCACTGGCCCACCATGCAGACGATCAGGTGGAGCTTTTTCTGTTGCGACTTTTGCGTGGCGCGGGCGCGGAAGGTTTGGGAGGAATGAAATGGGCTGGGGCCTCGCCGGCGGATTCAGGGGTTTGCCTCGTGCGTCCCCTCTTGCAGCGCCGAAAGGAAGTGCTAATCCATTTCGCCCGGTCGTGGTCCATTTCATTTCGGCCCGATCGAACGAACGATTCCTCCGATATTCTGCGCAACCGGATTCGCAACGAGTTGATTCCGCTTTTGCGCAAACAATACCAGCCCGGCTTGGTTGACCTGATCCTACGCCAGTCCGAACTCTGTGGGGCCGATGCGGAGTTTTTGACCGAGCAAGCCAAACGTTGGTTGGCGGTCAGACGTCCCAAGTTTTCCCGATTGCCGACGGCGCTGCAGCGGCGGGTGGTTCTTGAACAGTTACTTCAATTCGGCATTGAGCCGGAATTCGAGAAAGTGGAAGCGCTCCGGCAAGAGCCGGACCGTCCGGTCCAGATTCGGGAAGGCGTTGTTATCCGGCGAACCGCTGACGGGGTCGTCGGGCGGGCCAAATGGGTCCGAAGGCCGGACTCGGGCATTGCCGAACGGTCCCTGGCGGTTTCGGTAAAACTGACTGGTGCGTCTGGGAAGGTGAGCTTGGGACGGTATCGAATTGAATGGGCTGTCCGGACGGGAAAAGCGCCGGCTGTTACTCGGCGGACGGCAGGCCGGGAATGGTTCGATGCCGACAAGGTGGGCAGTGTAGTCGAACTGCGGACGCGCCGGGCGGGAGACAGGTTTCAACCCTTGGGCATGCCGGCCCCCTGCAAACTGCAAGACCTCCTGACGAACGCGCGAATCCCTCGCGAACAAAGGGCTGAGCTGCTGGTGGCGCTGGATGAGGATGGGGTGATGTGGTGGGTGGATGGGCTACGGATTGGCGAAGGGCACAAGGTTCGGGTGGATACGAGGAGGTTTTTACGCTGGAGGTGGTCCCTGATTAAGTAGCTTGATTCCGCGAGGCGATCGGATTCTAGTCTTTGGGCGCAAGCGGCGGACGGCCAAAGTTCTCGATGGAGGACTGGCTGGAATTAACCGATACACCGGTAGCCGACGGGGAAAGGTTGGCTCGCTGAGGGTTGCGGTCATCGACGCACGGTGTTAGCTTGGCCCGAGTTCTGTACAATGTCTGACAAACGCAAGAACCAAGACGACGAGCGGGGAAAGAAAGGCGGCGAGTTTCGCGTTCCCCCGCGCACGTATATAATCTGGATTGCCATCCTCGGGGCCATTCCCCTGCTGATGGTATTCAAGGGCCCGGGCTCGAACCAGGAAGAGAAGCTCAATCAGATTCAATTCCAGCAAAAGGTGGAGTCGAATCAGGTGGCGCGGGGCATCATCATCTACGATCCACAGTCGCCCTATTTGCACGAGGTTCGCGGATCGTACTACAAGACGGACGAGCGGACGGGGGAACGGGTTCTCGACGCGGCCACAGGCAAGCCGAAGGAGATACAGTTTGTCGCCAGGGTCCGGCTTACGGAGAAGATTGAGGAGCTGTTGCTCAGCCGGCTGGTATTTGAGACCCGGCAACCCAACACGGTCCTCCTCGGCTTGGTTTATAGCCTGGGTCCGATCCTCCTCATCGCCTTGCTCGTTTACTTTTTCTTTATCCGGCAGATTAAAATGGCTGGAAAGGGCGCTTTGAGTTTTGGCAAAAGCAAGGCCCGGCTCCTGACCAAGGAGAAGAACAAGACGACGTTCAAAGACGTGGCCGGGGTTGAAGAAGCCAAGGAAGAAGTTTCCGAACTGGTGGAATTCCTCAAGGATCCCAAAAAATTTCAAAAGCTGGGCGGGCGCATTCCGAAGGGCATCCTGATGGTCGGCGCTCCCGGCACAGGCAAGACGCTTCTCGCCAAGGCGATCGCCGGCGAGGCGGATGCGGCGTTCTTCAGCATCAGCGGTTCCGATTTCGTGGAAATGTTCGTCGGTGTGGGCGCCAGCCGGGTTCGCGACATGTTCGAACAAGCGCGCAAGAACACGCCCTGTTTGATTTTCATCGACGAAATCGACGCGGTCGGCCGGAGCCGGGGTCACGGGTTGGGCGGCGGCAACGACGAACGTGAACAAACGCTCAACGCGTTGCTGGTGGAGATGGACGGTTTCGATACCCAGGAAGGCATCATCATTATCGCGGCGACCAACCGGCCGGACGTTCTCGATCCCGCGTTGTTGCGCCCGGGCCGATTCGATCGGCAGATTACGGTGAACCTGCCTGATGTGCGGGGACGCGAGGCCATCCTGAAGGTTCACGCGAAGAACGTGAAACTGGAGCCGGGCGTTGACCTGACGGTGATTGCCCGAGGCACGCCGGGATATTCCGGTGCCGAACTGGCCAATCTCCTTAATGAAGCCGCGCTCCTTGCGGCCCGAACGGGAAAGAAGGCCGTGGGTATGGCGGAGTTGGAAGAGGCTCGCGACAAGGTTCGCTGGGGCCGCGAACGCCGCAGCATGGCAATGACGGACGAGGACAAGAAGTGCACCGCCTGGCACGAGGCCGGTCACGCCCTGGTCAACGTCTTGTTGGAGCACACCCATCCGCTGCATAAGGTCACAATCATTCCGCGCGGCCAGGCGCTGGGCAGCACGATGTATTTGCCGAAGGACGATGTCCTCAACCGGAAGCGAAAGGAATTGCTGGATATCATCGCAGTAACCATGGCGGGCCGGATCGCGGAGGAGATCGTTTCTGACGACATTTCCAGCGGGGCGGCCGGCGACATTCAACAGGCCACGGGGATGGCGCGAGCCATGGTCACGCAGTGGGGAATGAGCGAGAAGCTCGGCATGATCCAGTACGGCGACACCAACGAGTACGTGTTCCTGGGTCGGGAAATGGTGCGCAGCAAGGACTACAGCGAGCACACCTCCGAGGAGATTGACACCGAGGTGAAGCGCATCATCAACGACGGCTTCCGGCGCGCCAAAGAGATCATCGATGCGCATCGGGACAAGCTGGAGCTGATTGCCAATTGTCTTCTCGAGTACGAAACGCTGGAAGGCGCGCAGGTTGAAGAGATCGTGCGGACGGGCAAGTTCACGGACTCCTCGCCTCCCGACAAGGAACTTGGTCCTCCGACCGGGGCCCAGGCGGCCACGCCATTGCCCGAAGTGATGAAGCCCACGCCTCCGAAAATTGATCCGGGTTTGGGTTCGGCCGCGCCGGCACCCGCATAAGGTGGCTGGGCCCTGGGTAGGGCCGGACCGCTGGGCCGGCCCCGCCGCGTTCAGCGGCGGAATCCTTTCAAGTAACCTTGTTTTCTTCCCCCAGTTTCTGGCTCATTTGCTTTCATGGTGCACGCACTTGCTTTCCGTCCGCTGAACGCGGACGGGGCCGCCGCAGCGCAGCGGCCCTACCCCACAGCGTCCTACCCTCCCGTTAATTGCGGCCTTTTCGTCGAGCCGAAGCCGACGTTGTTTTCCGCGTTTAAGAACAGCAGTTCCCCCTCGAACCGCAGCTTCCACGTCGTGTAGAAGGGCGTTTCATACAGGCAAAGTTTCAGCGTGAGCGTGTCGTCGGAGGTCCATGCCGCGGAACCGGCCAGCAACGCGTCCTTGTAAACGCCCAGCGAACCGCGACTACGCAACCATTTTTCAAACCCCAACCCGATTGCCGTCGTCCGGCCCGCCACTGTTGTCGTGGCGATCAGGTCGCCGGAAGAGTTCTTCGTCAGGGTAATCGATTCGAGGTTTTGGTCGTTGGTTGGGAACGAGAACTTCCGTCCGAAGACATTGGCCCCGATGGGAGACGTTGCCGCGCCTTCGGCCGTCTTAACTTTCAAGCCGGCCAGCTTGCGTTTGAGCTGTTCGCGACCGGCGGCGTCGCCCAGCAAGTGAGTCGGCCGCAGGGCGGGCAGGAGTTTATCCCAGACGATATTCAGCACGCCCTGCATGTCTTTCAACCCGCTGGTAATGGCGAGCACGGCATCCTGTTCGGGAAGGACCAGGCAGTACTGACCGAACGCGCCGTCACCTCGATAGGAGTTGTGACGGCAACGCCAGAATTGGAAACCATAGCCCTGTTCCCAGTCACTCTGGGGATTGCTGCCGTTGGAAACCTGCCGCGACGTCGCCATTTCAACCCATTCGGCCGGGAGTAACTGTTTTCCATCCCATTTTCCTTTCTGCAAGTAGAGCTGGCCGAATCGTGCGATATCCTCTGTCCGGACGCTCAGTCCATAGCCGCCCAATGAAATGCCCTGCCAGTTCGTATTCCAGACAGGTCCGGCGATGCCGAGGGGCTCGAACAAGCGAGGCTGGAGATAATCGAGCACAGTCTGCCCCGTCTTCTTTTGCACAATGGCGGAAAGCATGAAGGTGGCGGGAGTGTTGTAGCGGAAGTGGGTGCCTGGTTTGTGAGGCACCGGTTGGGACAGGAATGCTTTTGGGGAGATTTTGTCCGCGGCGGAAGAAGTTTCGTCCTGATGCCCGGCCGACATCGTGAGCAGGTCGCGAATACGCATCGCCTTGAGGTTATTGGTGGGCTGGGATGGCGCGTCGTCGGGAAAGAACGATAAAACCTCATCATCAATGCTGAGGTGGCGTTCGGCCACGGCGAATCCCACGGCGGTGGAAGTGAAGCTTTTGCTGAGGGAAAAGAGTTCGTGGCGGGTTTCGGGACCGTAGGGTTCCCACCAACCTTCGGCGATGACGTGGCCATGGCGCAGGATCATCACGCTATTCATGGCGTCGAGTTGGTCGAGGGCTTCGATAAAGGACAGGACAGCGGACGACGCGACACCTTGAGCTTCCGGGTGGGAGCGGGGCAGGGTGACATCCTTGGCGGATGTGGTTTGGACGAGGAAGCCGCCCAGGACGAGGGCGAAGAGGATCGGGATTTGATTGAGCATATGAGTGGAACGGCAACGTTGTTGCCGAAAAATCGGTGGCTGTCAGCACTGGATTTTGGATGGATGGGTGGGGCCCGGCGCGCTGCGCCGGCCCGCGCCGCGTCCAGCGGCGCGAACTTTTCGTGGTCCCTCGCCTTCACCCCGGTGCGTAACACAAATGCTTGGTGCACGCAGAAGCTTTCCGTCCGCTCAACGCGGACGGGCCTTGCCGCAGCCCTTCGACAGGCTCAGGGGAACCTGCGGCATGGCCTACCCAGACAGGCGGAACCTTTCGTACACCATACAAGATGAGCTTGCCGGACGTTTGGTCGGCTCTCCATAGTTCGCGCCCGTGAACTGGATCCGTGCTCAGGTTTGAATGATTCGCACCCTGCAAAAATGGGGGGAGTTCGTAAAAATCTCCCACACCGTCTTCGCCTTGCCCTTCGCCCTGGCCTCCATGGCCATTGCCGCCCGGGAAACGCGGGGCTGGCCTGGCCTATCCAAGTTCCTCCTGATTCTGGCGGCGATGTTCTGCGCCCGGAGCTGCGCCATGAGCTTCAACCGGATCGTGGATCGGCGGTATGACGCCGCCAATCCGCGGACCGCCCTGCGTCACCTTCCCACCGGCCAGATCAGCATGGCCAGCGCCGTCACGCTGTGCTTTCTCAGCGGCGCTGGCTTGGTGGCGGCGAGTTACTTTCTCAATCCAATCTGTTTCTACCTCTCGCCGGTCGCCCTCGTCATCATATGCTTTTATTCCCTGACCAAACGATTCACGAAATTCACCCACGTCTGGCTGGGCATCGCCCTAGGATTGGCGCCCGTGGGAAGCTGGTTGGCGGTGGAAGGGCGACTGTCGTTTTGGCCCATTTACGGACCAGACAGCGGGCTTATCCCAATCCTTCTCGCGATTAGCGTCGTATTCTGGCTGATTGGGTTTGATATCATCTACGCCTGGCAGGACCACGAATTTGACAAGCGCATGGGATTGCATTCGCTGGTGGTGGCGTGGGGGCCGAAGAACGCCCTGGCGGCCGCCTTCCTGTCGCACATGCTGATGTGGGGATTGCTCGTGGTGTTCGGTTTGCTTTGCCGCTTTCGGGTGGCATACTTCACCGGCCTTATTTTCATTCTGTGCTGTCTGTTGCTGGAACACTGGCTGGCCAGCCGGCGGAGCATGAAGTGGGCGGGCGTCGCGTTCTTCAAGCTCAACGCTTTGATCAGCGTGGTGTTCCTGGCCGTGACCGTGGCTGAAATCGTGTTCCCAAATTTCCGAATGATGCGATGAGATTGCTGATGGAAAAAAGCTCTTTGCGCGACATCCACGACAAGGTGGCCGCGGGCATCCGCGTGACCGAAGAGGACGCACTGCGCCTTTTCGAGAGCCGGGATCTCAATGCGCTTGGTGCCATCGCCGATCTCGTTCGGTGCCGCAAGGTGGGCGAGCGTGCCACGTATATCGTCAATCGTTACATCAACTATTCGAATTACTGCATCCTCTCCTGCCAGTTTTGCGCCTTCGCACGCAAGAAGCGCGACAAGGACGGCTTCGAATTAACGGTGGAACAGATCGTGGAAAAAGCGCGGGAGGCGTTGCGTGTGGGCATTACCGAGTTGCATATCGTGGGCGGGCTGCACCCATCGCTGCCTTACACCTATTACCTCGAAATGTTGAGGGCGCTCAAAGCGCTGGATGAGCGGTTGCAGTTGAAGTGTTTTACGGCCATCGAGATTCTGCACATCGCCTGGCTGGCCCGGAAACCATTCGCCACCGTGCTCGCCGAGTTCAAGGAGGCGGGGCTGGCGTCTTTGACCGGTGGCGGCGCTGAGATCTTTCGCAAGGATGTCCGCTCCCAAATCGCCAAGGGCAAGGAGAGCGCCGATGAGTATTTGGATGTGCATCGAACCTGGCATCGGATCGGTGGACGCTCGACGTGCACCATGCTTTTCGGACATGTGGAATCGCTGGCCGATCGGGTGGATCATCTGCGGCAACTGCGGGCGCTGCAGGACGAGACAGCGGGATTTGTTGGTTTCGTTCCGCTGCCCTATCAGCCCGAGAACAACCAGGTGCCGGTTAAAACGGCGCCGACGGGTTTCGACGCATTGCGAACGATCGCGGTCAGCCGGATCTATCTGGATAATTTCGATCACGTGACGGCCTATTGGGTGGGCCTGGGGATGAAGCTGGCGCAGGTGGCGTTGAGCTATGGCGCCGACGATCTGCATGGCACGATCATCGAAGAACACATTTTTCACATGGCCGGGAGCAAGACGCCGCAATTGCAAACGGAGGCGGAAATGGTGAAAGCCATCCGGGAAACCGGCCGGTGCCCCGTTCAACGGAATACTTTCTACGAACCGGTGAAGGTCTGGGATCCTCCGATGGGCGCGGCGCCCGGAAAGGACGAGACCATGGCCGAACAGCCCCTGTCCGCAGTATGAATCCGGGCGAAATTCCGAAAATGCGCGTCACGTCTCCGGCCGAGGAGCTGGCCCGGCGCGTGGAACGGGAGAACGAATTGCTCACGCGCCAGCGCGAACGCGATTTGGAGGAATTGCCGCTCGCACCGATGCGGGTGGGTTCCGTCCCGTATCTGAACGCAGTTCCGCTCACGCGAGGCATTGAAGACCAGATCGTGCTGGCACCTCCTTCCCAACTCGCGCAGATGCTGCGGGAGGGCAAACTCGACGCTGCCCTGGTCAGCGTGACCGAGGTTTTGTTCAACGACGCCTATGACGTGCTTGATGGCATTGCGGTGGCGTCGCTCGGTGAGGTGAAAAGCGTTTTCCTGGCCCACAAAAGGCCGATTGACGAGGTCGATCTGATCTTTTGCGACCAAGCCTCGCTGACCAGCGTGAGCCTGCTCAAGGTGTTGCTGGCCGAGCGCGGGTGCCGCCCGGAGTTCCGGCCGCTTCTGAACTACGAAGACGCCGCCTTCCACGACTCAGTTCTTTTGATCGGGGATCCCGCGTTGAAATTTGCTTTGGCGCCGCACGAACATCAAATCTGGGATCTCGGGACGGCCTGGCTGGAATTGACCAAGCTGCCGTTCGTTTATGCGGTCTGGGCTTTGCGACGGGAAGTGGACACAACAGCCATCCGGCGGGTTTTGCGGGAAGCCAAAGTTTTTGGAATCCAGACGTTGGACTATTTAATTAACAACCGAAGTGAGTTTGACTTGGAGTTTCGGCGCGATTATCTCGGATGGCATATCCACTATCATTTGGGCGCCGATGAGAAGCAGGGCCTGACGAAATTTGTGGAACTGCTGCGCAAGCACGGGACGGCCGACGTATACGAACCGAAGTATGTCAGTTGAACTCGTGTTCAGGCGCGGCTCAACTCCTGCCAGAGGCACGCGCTCATTCGCATTCCCTTTTCGTAGCAATCGAGGCTGAACTTTTCGTTGGGCGAATGGGCGTTGTCGTCGGGAAGCGACAGGCCCAGCAGCAACGTGTCGGCCTGCAGGTGTTTTTTGAAATCGTTGACGATGGGGATCGAACCGCCCTCGCGCATGAGAATGGGCTCTCGCCCAAAGGCGGTTTTGAGGGCCCGCATCGCGGCCTGAGCCTGGGCGCTGGTCGGGGAGACGAGGTACGGCTCGCCGCCGTGCCCGGCATTGATCTCGAGACGCGTGGTGGGCGGACAGGTTTTCTTCAGATACGCGAGCAGGAGCTTTCGAATCTCATCGGGCTTTTGGTTGGGCACGAGACGGAAAGTGAGCTTGGCCCGCGCCCAGGCCGGAACGATCGTCTTGCTGCCCTCGCCCTGATAACCGCTCGTCAAGCCGTTGATTTCGATCGTCGGGCGCGCCGTCCGCCTTTCGGTCGAGGTGTATCCTTTTTCGCCGAACAATTCGGGCACACCCAGAAACTTCTTATAGGCGGCATCGGAGTGCGGCAATCTTGCCAATTGCCGCCGCTCGTAACGGGAAAGAGGGAGGACCTTGTCGTAGAAGCCGGGAATGGTGACGCGGCCATTTCGGTCGCGCATTTTCGCCAGAAGCTGGCACAGCGCCGTGGCCGGATTGTCGACGGAGCCGCCGTAGATGCCCGAGTGCAAATCGCGGGAAGGGCCGTGCAGAACGATTTCCGCCGCGATAATTCCCCGCAGCGCATAGGTCAACGCGGGCAGGTCGACTCCGGGAATTCCATTGTCCGAAATGACGACGCCGTCACAGCGCAGATCCTTGGCATTCTTCCGCAGAAAACCGCCCAGGCTTTTGCTGCCGACCTCTTCCTCGCCTTCGATCACGAACGTCAGGTCACACGGGAGTTCGGTGCCTGTCTTGAGATACGCTTCGACCGCGTTCAGGTGGGCCAGATGTTGGCCCTTGTTGTCGCTGGCACCACGGGCGAAGACAGATCGGCCTTCGATGTGGGGCTCAAACGGCGCGGATTTCCAAAGGTCGAACGGCTCCGCCGGCTGGACGTCATAGTGGCCATAGACCACGAAGTGAGGTTTGCCAGTGCCGTTGCGCGGGGTGCGTGCCACCACCACGGGATTGCCTTCCGTGGGGCAGAGGTCGGTTTGCAAGCCGATGTCCCGACAGTGGTCGGTCAGCCAGCGCGCGCAAGCTTCGAGGTCGTTCTTGTGGTTTGATTGGGCGGAGACGCTGGGGAAGCGGAGATAGTCACAAAGTTCCTTCACGAATCTCTGTTCGTTCTTTTTCAAGTAGTCGAGCACGGATTGCACGCCAGACTGTTAGCAGGGCCGGCGTCCAGAGGCAAATGAATGGAGCGGGATGCAGCGGAACGAAAGGACCATTGCTAAAGCCCGAAATCCGAAATCGGACGTCCGCAGCGGCCTAAATTCTTCTTTCCTGTTCACGGGCCCGTTCCTAGGCTCGCGAGCTTTATGAGTTCGAATGTGTTCAATGTCGCCGCGCTGGCCGGCGATGGCATCGGCCCCGAAGTCATGCGCGAAGCCATCAAGGTTCTGCGCGCAGTGGAACGAAAGTTCGCCCTGCAGTTCCATGTCACCGAGGCGCCAGTCGGCTGGGCCGGCATCGATGCGAGCGGCCGGGCATTGCCCGACGACACGCTGGCCCTTTGCCGAAAATCGGATGCGATCCTATTCGGCTCGGTGGGCTTGCCTGACCGCGACCCAACCATCCCGAAGGAGGAACGGCCCGAACGCGCGGCTTTGCTGCGCTTGCGCAAGGAGTTCAGTCTCTTTGCCAACCTCCGTCCCGTCCGGCTGCCGAAGGAACTTTCCTACGCTTGTCCGCTGCGCCCGGAACGACAGGGGGACGGCCTCGATATTCTCGTGGTGCGGGAGTTGACCGGCGGCATGTATTTTGGCCAGCCGAAGAAAACCGAACAGGTGTCGCCTGGCGTGATGCGGGCCATTGACACGATGGTTTATACAACGCCGGAGATTGAGCGCATTGCCCATGTGGCCTTCAAGGCGGCGAGCTTGCGGCGAAAGAAGGTTACGAGCATCGACAAGGCGAACGTTCTCGAAAACGGGGTGCTTTGGCGGGACGTGGTGACGACTGTGTCAAAGCAATATCCCGATGTCGGCCTGGAACACATGTTTGTCGACAACGGCGCGATGCAGCTTCTGCTCAAGCCGACGCAATTCGATGTGGTGCTTTGCGAGAATATGTTTGGAGACATTTTAAGCGATGAAGCCGCTGCGTTGGCGGGATCGCTGGGCATGCTGCCAAGCGCGAGCCTTGGTGCGACCACGGGTGAACGAACGTTTGGGTTTTACGAACCGGCGGGTGGGACGGCGCCGGATATCGCTGGCAAAAATCTGGCCAATCCGATTGCCCAGATCCTGTCCTCAGCGATGATGCTGCGCTACAGCTTCGGCAAAATTGACGCTTCGGCGGCCATCGAGATGGCGGTCAGCAAGGCCATTTCGCAGGGGCTACGCACCGGGGATATTTACAATCCGGCTGACCCGGCGGCGCGCAAAGTCGGCACGCGAGAGATGGGTGACGCGATCGCGGCGGGGATTTAGGGGTAGGCCGTGCTGCAGGCTCCCCTGAGCTTGTCGAAGGGCTGCGGCAGGGCCCGTCCGCGTTTAGCGGACGGAAAGCAACTGCGTGTACCCTGGAGCAAGGGAAACAGCAAAGGTTCGGATTGACCACGGAGACCACGAAGGCCACGGAGAACCACCAACAAGCTTTTTCCAAGAGCAACCTCCCCCATTCCCTCCGTGTTCTCCGTGCACTCCGCGGTTAAAGCGCTTCCCAGTTTGCTAATGTTTTCCGCATTGGTTGCGGCTCTGCCGCATGCCCTCCGCGGTTAAAACGCTCTTCCAGTTGCAGAAAATGTCTTCAGCAGAGCGGTCAGCCTAATCTGCCCAGCCTGCGCAGCTCCAATTTTCAGATTTGACCGAACGGCTCAGGACTTCTAGTAACGCTGGAGCATGACCACCTGTCTTCACTTTCAACCGGTCGCACCCCAATAAGCACCCCATGAAACAATCCAAACTGGTTTCCGCCGCCTGGCCTCTGTCAATTCTCATCGTCCCATTCGTTCTCTTGTGTGTTGCGCCTCGCGGCAACGCCGGCGCCGTGGCTGACTCAGGCGTTCTACGTATCATTTGCTTTGGGGCTCATCCCGACGATTGCGAACTGCAAGTGGGTGGAACAGCCGCCCTGTGGGCCGCCAAGGGTCATAAAGTAAAATTTGTTTCCGTGACCAATGGGGACATCGGCCACTGGCGCGAAGCCGGCGCACCACTGGCCCGACGCCGCCGGGCGGAAGTGGAGAAGGCCGACGGAATGGTCGGCGCGATGACGGAGATCCTCGATATACACGATGGCGAGCTGTTGCCCACCCTCGAGAATCGGCGAATGATCACGCGCATCATCCGGGAATGGAAGGCGGACATTGTCATGAGTCATCGACCCAATGATTATCATCCGGACCATCGTTACACCGGCGTCCTGGTCCAGGACGCGGCTTACATGGTGACCGTCCCGGGCTTTTGTCCGGACAGTCCGATTCTGACGAACAATCCCGCATTCTTTTACTATCCCGACCGTTTTCAGAAGCCGAATCCGTTCAAGCCCGACGTGGTGGTAGATATCAGCCCGGTGATGGAGAAGAAACTGGATGCGCTGGGAATCATGGTCTCGCAGTTTGCCGAGGGCGGCGCGAATGGATACGAGGGATTGATGCCGGCCGATGCGGAGGGACAGAAGCGTCGACATCGGGAGGTGCGCGACAGCATGACCCGTCGCAATCAGTCGCTGGCCGATCGTTTCCGGACGAACCTGGTGGATTACTACGGGCAGAAGGGGCGGGATGTGAAGTTTGCCGAAGCGTTTGAGCTGTGTGAATACGGGAGCCAGCCGAGCAAGACGGATCTCAAGCGGTTGTTTCCGTTTTTCGAAAAGTGACTGGGGATTTTCGATTTGGGATTTACGATTTACGAGCGTCTGGCGGTTCGATTGGCGTTTGGCGCTCCTGAATAAGGGTGCAAGAAAAGATTCCGCCGCTGAACGCGGCGGGGCCAGTCCAGCCCTTCGACAAGCTCAGGGGAAAGCCGGGCCAGCCGTACGTGCCGGTCCTGCGGACGTCAAACAGCCATTGCGATGAAGGGATTGAGGTTTTCGCGCAGAACCGGCTGGGTTTTGCTTTCGGTAGTCTTGGCCGCTGTGGTCCTTTTTGTCGTTCGCTCACCGGAACGATTGCCCCGCGTAGAGATGTCGGATGGATCCGTGCTCACGGTGGTGAAGGTTAAGGTAGGGACCAATTCGGTTTTTCCCAGCGAACGGGATTGGAAGCGGTACGTCCGGCCCTTCTGTCCTGATCGTTGGGAGAACGCCTTGCTCGGAGCTGCGCCAATGGTATCTGTCATGCGAACACGGCAGGACTCGCTGCTGATCTGGGTCAAACATCAGGGAGTGAATGGAAAGCCCACGGTCAATCGGCGGGACTGGGAGCGGATACTGCTTGCGGAAGGCCCTGAGGACACCGCCGTTCCAGCCACCTTTGGCACCTCGCCCGGCGCAGTGTGTCTGGAGTTTCGGACCTACCGGAGAGATGCGGCACGCTTGTCGTTGAAGGTGTGGAACGGGACCAACGACGTGAGACTGGAGGTGCCCAACCCTCGTCCGGCATCGCCCGCGCCCTGGCAGGCTGGTTTGATACCTCAGACAAACCGATTTCCTGGGTCAGACATCATATTGCACCCCCTCGGCATTTATGCTTCGTACCGCCCCGACCGTTTCCACCCCCGCCTCACGGTGAAGAGCCGGGGAGGCGAACCGGCGGGTTGGATGGAATGGCACATAACGATCACGGATGCGTGGGGCAACTGGGCGGAAGGTGGCTGGCCCTTAAGAACTCCGCGCCCCGATTTGAAGTGTAGCGGCTTACGGGGAAGCGTTTGGCGACTCCGTGCCGATGGAGTGGAATACCTTTCGGCCGGTTTTGTCCCACCACTGACGAACGGGGCGACGGTTGTGATTCCAATCGGTGATCGGGCGAGGGAATTCGGAGTTCGATGCCTCGTGGCGGTCGGAGCGGGATCGTATCGAGTCGCAGACGGCGTTGCGACCTTCCTGCCGGAAAAATCGGTGGAAACCCTGGCGACTGCTCAACTATCCGCGAAAACCTCGAAGCCGAAGGGTTGGCAGGCTGCTCTCATGGCACCTTATCCCGGTGTGCTTTGTGTGACCGAAGGCGGAAGTCATCACCAAGCCAGAGTTCGAGTCCGTCCCGGGAAGATCGAGGGACAAAAGATCTGGACCTCGGCGGTATTGGAGGAAGAGGGGAAGCGCCTGCAGTTTCACTTTTTCTCACGTCATCTTCCCGCAGTGGCAGGTGAGAAACTGGAAGTGGAAGTGTTTGGGCCGCTGCCTTACCTCGAGTATTTCATCCCCTCTCCGTTGGCGATTGACACGAATTCAGCCCCGTCCGGCCGGTGACCCCGGTTGGACAGGTGGAATCGTAAATCCCCGATCCCTCCCTACTTTCGCCTTGCCACACCCTTGCGACTTTTCATTCACTATGGCCGCCTGCTTGCGGATTCACCGACCTTTTACGAGGTGCATTCACGTTGATGACGCGGGTCGGCCTTCAAGAATTTATGGCTACGGCAAAGACCAAATCCTCGTCAGGACGTCGCGGCATCATTGCCGGCGGCAACTGGATCATCGACCAAGTCAAGCTGATCGACGTCTATCCCGAACGCGAACAGCTCGCCAATATCCGCAGCCAATATCAGGGCACGGGCGGCGCTCCCTATAACGTCCTCATCGACCTGGCCAAGCTGGGCGCGGGCTTTCCCCTCATCGGGGCCGGATTGGTCGGCAAAGATTCGCTTGGCCAAACCATCATCGAGGATTGCAAGAAACATAAAATCGACACGCGCTACCTTCGCGCGACCAGCGAAGCACCGACCTCCTATACCGATGTGATGACCGAGCAGTACAACGGGCGCCGGACGTTCTTTCACGCCCGCGGAGCGAACGCGCTGTGGAAGGGGGACGACGTCGATTTTGCCAAGCTCAAGGCGCAGATCTTTCACCTCGGATACCTCCTGTTGCTCGATGAACTCGACCAACCAGACGCCAAGTTTGGCACCAAAGCCGCCCGCTTGCTCGCCGCGGCCCAGGAAGCCGGCTTGAAGACGAGCGTCGATGCGGTGAGCGAGGACAGCGATCGTTTCGCGAAAATTGTCACTCCTGCCCTGAAGCATGTCGATTATTGCATTCTCAATGAGATCGAAGCGGGGAAAACGGCTGGATTCAAAATCCGACAGGCAGACGGCACGCTCGACACGGTGGGCTTGCGGCACGCGGCGGGCGCGCTGCTGCAACAGGGCGTGCGCGAAGTCGTCGTCATCCACTTCCCGGAAGGTGGCTTCGCCCGGACGCGCAAGGGTGAAGATGTCTGGCAGTCCTCGTTAAATCTCCCGGGAAAATACATTGCGGGTAGTGCGGGCGCCGGTGATGCATTTTGTGCCGGCGTTCTTCTAGGCCTGCACGAGAGTTGGGAATTAAAAAAATGCCTGGAGACCGGGGTGAGCGCGGCGGCGGCATCCCTGGCCGAACCTTCCTGCACCGCAGGCATGAAGCCGTTGGCAGCCTGTCAGGCTCTGGCCAAGAAATTTAAGTTCCGCCCCCCGCTCGAATCGCAGGACTAGGGTTGGATTTTGGATTTTTGGTTTTAGATTTTTGATTCGGGAGTTGCTTGCCGGTCAGGCGGCATCTCTGCCGCCCCTACGACGAAAAAGTGAAACGAACCCCGGAGGTGAATCCAGTTGGTGCAAGCGAAGCTGGATGCTTCGTGACCGGCTCGCAGGGATGCGGGCGCTACAATAACTCAAAACCGATGCTTCCGGCGAGTTCTCCCAGGCGCGTCCACTTGTCCGCCCCTGGGATCAATGGACACTGAGTATCATAGATACCGGGAATGACCGGGAATGCGGGCGCTTCCAGGTTCGTCCGGCTGAAATCCAGGACTGCCGCCAGATTCGGGGCGTTGGCATCGCGAGTGGTTAACGCCCGCAATTGCCAGCGCCATTCCAGCAGTTTGAGCACAGAGGTATGATCGTAGACGCCATGGGCCACGACACCATTCTGTGACCACGGCGAAATGACAATGCAGGGAACCCGGAATCCCAACCGACCATCGTTGCCGAGGGCGGCGTCAGCAGGAGCGGGCGGCCGCGTCGGGGGCGGCACGTGCTCGAAGAATCCACCCCATTCATCGAAATTGATGATTAGGATCGTGTTCGGCCAGTTCGGGCTCGAGGTTACAGCTTCGTAAATGGAGTTGAGGAAGACTTCGCCGTTGCGGATGTCAGCGTGCGGATGGTCATCGTTGGTGATGCCGATGTCTTCACCGATGAATCTCGGGTCCACCATGGAAAACCTGGGCAGCGAACCCGCGGCACAGTCGTCGAAGAACTCGGTGACGTGGCGGGTGATGGGCAAATACTTCAGTCCCCACAACGCCAGGAATGGAACGTCGCTAAAATAATATTTCGCGGAAATGCTGTGGTCAGCGAGACGATCCCAAATCGTCGGCAAGGTGCAAAACTCAAGGGCGTTGTCCAAACGATCTGTCTGCGCGGCATGCTGATAAATCTTGTTAGGCCAGGTCTCGCTCATGATGGAGGGAAAGTAACCGTCGAGCGTGGTGAAGGTCCTGGCGGCATTCCCGAGGAACGGCAGATCGTCCGCCGTATAGTAGCCTATCGAAAACAGATCGTTCTCACCCGCGCGCAACCATCCGTCGCAGGCCCCATTATTGTATTCAATGCGTCCTCCTTCGTAGCTGTGGTCCGGATCGGCGAAGGCGCACCCTTGATAATCCGGAGCCAGGGCATGGGTGGGATGCGCTACTCCGGCGCGATCGACGTAGGTCAACCCGGCTTGGCGTCCGTCGGCTCCCGGCAGCCAGCCGAGGAAATGATCGAAGGACCGGTTCTCCATTGTCACCAGCACGACGTGCTCGATTCCGGAACCCTGCGGCTTGGGCAATGATTTAACCCGCTTCGCCGCCTGGAGCGCCCCAACACTTGGCATGGTCAACGCGCCGGTGGCCGCCATTTTGAGAAAGCGACGGCGAGTCAGCGGACTCACCAGCGGTTTCTGAGGATGCGTAGGAGTAACCAAATGAGGATTTGATCGATCAGTTTGCATACGAACATCAGGATGAGATTCACGCGGAATGCGCTTCCGGATTTATGCTGCCCGGCGTCAGGCGCCTCTAGCGTGAGTTAGCAGTGCGCCGCTACCTCAGCCGAAGGCGTGCCATTTGTTTTGAAGTTCGAGGCCTGTGTGGCGAGAGGAGGAAGGTGCCGTCGGCCTTCGACGTGCAATGCACGCTGCAACGGCCGGTCGGGCGGGAAGCTGCAAGTTGCATACGTTAGGTAATGCCTAGCGACCAGTTGGGGTTCATGTCGGCGTCGGGATCCACCTCGCCCGTATGATGGAGCAATTTGCGTTCGGCCAGGACACCGATCATCCCGGCGTTATCCGTGCACCAGGCGGGCTCGGCCAGCCGCAGCGTCAAGTTGTGCTGTTCACACGCGCGCGCCAGGCCTGCGCGCAGGCCACTATTGCAGGTGACACCGCCCGACGCTGTCAAGCAACGGACTCCCAATCTCACCGCTGCCCGCACGGTTTTGCCCACCAGCGTTTCGACGATGGCGGCCTGCACGCTGGCACTGATGTCGCAGATTTTTGCCGCGTCGCCCAAGACTTCCGGATGTTTTTGCAAATAGTAGCGAACGGATGTCTTGAGTCCGGCGAAGCTAAAATCATCGTTATCGGCCCGAAGCAACGGGCGAGGAAATTGGTGGGCGCGGGGATTTCCGCGAGCGGCCAAGCGGTCCATTTCGGGGCCTCCGGGGTAGGGGAGGCCGAGAAGCTTGCCAACCTTGTCGAAGCATTCGCCGGCGGCATCATCGAGCGTGGAGCCCAGCACACGATGTTGTAATTCGCCGGTGACATGAACAAGGAGGGTGTGTCCGCCGCTGACGATGAGCGAAACATTTGGCTGAAACAGTTCGAAGCAGGCGCGGGGCGGCTCGCCGGTGATCCAGGGGGAATACAGATGGGCTTCGTGATGGTTGATCCCGATGAAGGGTTTGCCCAAGGCAAACGCCATGGCTTGCGCCGCCTTGAGGCCAACCATCAGGGCGTTGGGGAGGCCGGGACCCTGGGTGGCAGCAATGGCGTCGAGTTCAGCCGGAGCGACGCCGGCTAAACGCAAGGCGGCGTTGGTGACGGGTTGCCAGTTGCGGAGGTGTTCGCGCGTCGCCAATTCAGGGACGACGCCTCCATATTCGGCGTGCAGGGCGATCTGGGACGAGACGACGTTGGCGAGAATTTGTCCGTCGCGGATGACTGCGGCCCCGGTTTCGTCGCAGGAAGTTTCGACGGCGAGCAGGGTCACTTGGCCGCGACTTTGTCCGGCTTGGCGGCCCGCTTGGTGTAGAGGGCAATACCCTTGAGGACGTCGAGGGCTCGGTCCAACTGGGCGTCGCGCGCCTGGCGAACGCGCTCCTGATCGGGCTCGGGAAGCGATTCGATCCCGCCCGGGGTGCGCTTGAGCTGCACGTCGCGCATGTCCTCGTCGGTCATAGGGACGGTGATGTCCGGAGTGATGCCGTGTTCGTGAATGACCTTGTGGCTGGGTGTGTAGTATTTGGCCGTGGTGAGGCGAAGCGCGGAACCGTCCTGAAGGGGGAGGATGCTTTGCACCGAGCCTTTGCCGAAGGTCTGTTCGCCAATAATGATGGCTTTGCAGACGCCCAGCACGGTGCAGTCCTGCAGGCAACCCGCCACAATTTCCGATGCGCTGGCGCTGCCGTTGTTGACGAGAACGACGACGGGCAGGGCGGGCAGCTTGCCGCGGCCTTTGCCGTGGTACATGGCCTTTTGCTTTCCGTCACGTCCCTCGGTGGAGACGACGAGCTGGCCGGGCGGCAAAAACTTTTCGCAGACGTGTACCGCTTGATCCAGGAGTCCGCCGGGATTATCGCGGAGATCCAGCACGAGCGATTCAGCGCCCTTGCTGACCGCCTTGCGCATGGCATCCTCCAAATCGCTGGCCGTTTGCTCGCCGAACTGGGTGAGGCGGACATAGCTGACGTTGCCTTCGCTGAGGGGGAATTCCCTGCGCCCGTTGATATCCTTGACCGTGTCGACTTTGATTTGGGCCCGCGTGAGGGTGAAGTTCGTGGTCAGGGAGGAACTCGCCCGGAAGATGGTGAGAGTGACGTCGGTTCCCGGGGCGCCGCGCAGTCGTTTGACTGCTTCCGGGAGCACCATGCGCTCGGTGCTGCGTCCGTCAATTTTCACGATGCGATCCCCGGTGAGGATGCCCGCCTTGAAACCGGGCGTGTCTTCCATCGGAGAAACCACGATGAGGGAATTATCCTTGATGGAGACGACGATGCCGACGCCGCCGAATTCTCCCTGGGTATCCTTTTTCAGGTCGTCGTATTTGGCCGGCTCCATGAACTCGCTGTGCGGGTCGAGTGTGCTGAGCATGCCCTTGAGGGCGCCGTGGATGAGATCCTGATAACTGAGTTTGTCGCCATCGACGTACTCCTGGCGAATACGGTCGAGGACGACGCCGAACAATTTCAGATTGGGATAGGCTTCGTCCTTTTCGGCGGCTTGGACATTGGAGAAGTAGGCTTCGGCGCCGAAGAACAGATTAATCGCCAGCGCGGCAAGCAGAACTCCGTAAAGAAAACGTCGTTTCATAGAGGCCATTTCAACTGCCGGCACACTAGGCTGGCTGGATGACCTTGGCAAGATTGGTATCTGGGGAAACCCCGTCGGCGCCAACTCCCGTGAACTACGTACTTTGCACGCGGCGGTGGCGGGTTATTGTCTGGCACGATTTTGGAGATGGATTCTTGTTTCCAAGGCCCGGTTTCGGCAAAATGCAGCGTTTCCCTTTGGCAGTTTAACGTCATCAGTTTGGCCATGAAATCGACAACCGTCCGTGGGTCGGCAGTAGCGAGTGTAGCTTTCGCATGCCTTGTGATAACAGCGACACTGAAGGCCGAAGACGTCTATGAAACGCTGGTCATGGGCACCAATACACTCAAAAACGTGCGGGTCATTCAGGCCTCTCCGGTCGACGTCCTGCTCGGTCACGATGACGGGTTCAAGCGAGTTAAGTTGCAGGACATTCCGGAATCGCTGAAGGCCAAATACCCCTACGATGCGGAGAAGGCGGCCGACTTTGAGCGAAAGAAGGCTGACGAAGCACGAGCGCGTCGGACGCAGGACCGGGCGGCGGTCCGGGCTTCGCTGCTGGCCAAGGAAGATCAAATTCGCGTCCAGATAAAGCCGCTGGAAACCGAATTGAAACGGCTCAATCAAAACATCGGAGTTCAGGACAGGCGGAAACAAGGGAAAGGCGTGAACTCAGCCGACCGAAAACTAGCCGATGAGATGCGGGCCAGGAAAATGCAGGTGCGTGACCGACTGTGGAGCCTCCGCGACGAGTTGGAGAAAATCGAAACGCTGCGGAAACGATACGACTAGGGTGCCAGCACCTTGATTTTTGCGTTGCGGATTTGGACGTGCGCCCCGTCGCGGCTCAGGTCCTGAAAACCAAGGTGGCCGCGGCGCGGACGATTTTTCACGGGAGGCGCCGATTTGCCATCGTGCCGTTTCACTTCCTGGTTCTGCTCGTCAAGGTTGATATCCTGAATGAGTTCACCGTTGAGCACGGCACGCAGATGGGATCCGCGCAAGGTGACGTGGTAGCTATTCCACTCGGTTGGCTTGTAAACCTGTTTCTTTGGAGCGATGGCGCGGTAGATGCCGCCGGTCAACTCCGAATCCTTGGCCTCGGGATTGTAGCGGAAGTCCGCCATCTGCAACTCCATTCCGTCAAAAGCCGGGTCGCCCTTCATGGGTGCGCGGAGGGCCAGGCCGCTGTTGCCGCGTTCGCCCAGTTTGAATTCGTACTGGAGCTCAAAATCGCCATACTCCTTGTCGCTCATTAACCATGTCCCGCGCGGCTCGCCGGATTCGAGGATGCCGTCTTTTACCTTCCAGGTCGTGGGAGTGGCGGGCGGTTGGCTGACATCATTCCACGCGCGCACCACCCAGCCGGAGGGCGGACCATCCGACGTGAAGAGCGGCTGAAACCCATCAGCTCCGCGGGCAGAAATGGTTTGTCCAAGACAGGCCACGATGGCGAGCGCCGAGAAACGATAAATTGGGTTCATTTCGGATGCGGGTTGAAGGTTGGGTATCAGGTGTTCGCCCTTTCGGAGCTTTCGGGTTTACGTTCCTTCAGGAGATGGCTGAACTCCGCGCTTTTGGCGAGATAAAGGTTCAGGGCCAAAACGCTGAGCAAAGCGATGGGAAGACCCAGTGATGCGCTGAATGCGTTGTAGCTGCCATGCAGAAAGGCCGGCAGGCCAATCGCGACGAGCAGCAGCCCGCCCCGCCGCTCGGGATACTGGGCGGCAAATCCCAGGAAGTAACCCGCCATGCCGGTCCAGATGGCATGCAGAAACGGCAGGGTGGTCAGCCGGATCAGATTTAAGAGATAATACTCCGCGGCGAACAACGCGTCGGGCTGGCCGGCGGTACGAATGGCGAATTCGAAGTTGTGCTGTGTCTGGTATTTCACACCTTCGTAAATCCCGAAACCAAGTCCCGAGAGCAATCCGTAGAAAAGCACGGTTTGCGGCTGGAAAGGACCGATTCGTCGCAAGATGACGACGAGGATCAGGGCCTTGCAAAGTTCCTCAGGCAGACCAACGCCCAGGACAAATCCAACCCAGCGGATATACCAGTGATCCGATCTTATCCAACTCACCAGGGCGTTTAATGGCCAGAAGTTGTAGACGATAAGCAGCACGCTGACGGACACCACGCTGGTCGTGAAAAAACATAACGCGGAGATGCGCACGCTCACTTCCGGGGCCGGAAAAATATAAAAGAAGAAAAGCGCCCAGAGAGAGGAAAAGTAGAGCGCCATGGCCCAAAAGGCGTTGCCAACCTGGCTCGGCTCCCGGAAAAAGGCGTAGATGATGAGAGGCAGGAGACCGACCGCTGCGATGGCCGTGATGCGCCTGTTTTCGATCCAGCTAAAGCGCCGAAATTCGTCGAGGGGCAGCATCAGGTGAGGCAGCATCTCCCGGATGTCCCGGCCCGTCCGTCTGGCGAAACCTTTGACTCGTTCAGATTCAGGACGGGAGGAAGCGGGCGGGGCCGCCTCGTTCTCCTCCCGGGCCGCCTGCTGCAAATTCCAAAGCACGGCGAACGGCATCGCGGCATCATTGCCGGCCCCGATGAGAAAAACCTGCGTCTCCAGGTGAATGACTCCAGCCCGATGAAGGCTGTAAAGCTCTTCGAGCGAGAACGGCCCGACGCGTCCGCGGTTTGGATCGATGTAATAAAAGGGCATGCCGTTCGCGGGCGAAGTGGCGCCTTCGTTTATCTTCCGGGAAATGTCGCTGCCACGATGGCTTTGACATCCACCGCGACCAAATCACCGGCGGCATTGCGACAATAGATGCGTCCGTTGCTCAGCACCGGGGTCGTCCAACATTTTCCGCCGAGAACCTGGGCGCGGGCCAGAGGGCGGAATTCATCGGGGGAGGCATTCGCGACTATCAGTTCGCCGGCTTCATTCAGGACGATCAGTTTCTCGCCGGCGGCCATCAACGCGCCGGGCCGAGCGGATTTGTCCGTCCATTTTAGCTTTCCGGTGGCGAACTCCAGGCACCGAAGGCTTGAGCCGCGATCGCCGTTGTTCCCATCCATGCCATAGACATGGTCGCGAATCAGGACGGATGAGCTGATTTGATTCCGCAGTTCCTTGTTTTCCCAGACCTTGGTGGCGCCGGAGGCGGTGAACTCGAGAACAGCGGCCCCGCGTCCGTAACCCGAGGAGATGAATATCCTGTTGCTGCGGATTATGGGATCGGCGGCGTTGACGTCGTAACTGGTTTCCCAATCGTAGGTCCAGCGGCGCTTTCCATCCGAGAGATTGACGGCGTGAAGACCGGCGGCGCTGAAGATGGCCACCGCCGGAGAACCCGCCAGGTCGAAGGGAACGGGAGTGGCGTAGCCGGCATGCGATTTCCCACTGCTCCAGATGAGTTTGCCAGTGCCTTTGTCGACAGCGGTGCCGGCCGAGCCCACATTCAAAACGAGCATCTTGTCCTGGACGAGCGGGGAACTCGCATAGCCCCATTCGGGGATTTCGTCCTTGGCCTTCGACAACCCCAGTTCATCACTGATGTTCTTTTGCCAGATCACGTGGCCGTTCGTTGTCGCGAAACAGAAGAGATGACCCTTTCGGCTGAGGGTATAAACGCGATCGGCGTCGACCGTGGGAGTGCAGCTGGTGCCTCCTTCGTAGTAACGAGGATCCAGGGCGCAGTCATAAGTGTGGCGCCAAATCTCCTGGCCCGTTTCGGCATCGAAAGCGTACACGGTGTCCTTGTCGTTACGGTTGCCCATCGTGTAGACGCGGCCCTCAGCAACCGACACGGAAGAAAAGCCGATTCCCACCGAGACCTTCCAAAGTTTCTTGGGACCGCGCGAAGGCCAGGCGGTGGACCAGCCAGTCTCCGGGGAAATTCCATTGAGGTCCGGGCCGCGCCATCGGTACCAGTCGTGGCTGGCCGCTCCCGCGCCGTTGACGGACGCAATAATGACGAGCGCGACGGCGAGGGCAGCGGTCGTACCCGCAAAACGAACAGTCATGCGGCGAACACTACTTGGGGCGACCATGGTGTCAATTGCGTCGGGGGAGCGCGGGATGTAGCGCACGCATCCCTGCGTGCCGGTCAGGCGGCATCCTGCCGCCCGCACACCCGAAACGTGAAACGAACCCGGAGGTGAATCGAGTTGGTGCAAGCGAAGCTGAAAGTTTATCCTGAGCCTGTCGAAGGGCTTCGTGACCGGCCCGCAGGGATGCAGGCGCTACGGGTGAAACATCTTGCCCGATGGTGCGACGTCGGTTAGATGCTCTGGCTACACAACTCTCCATACCTATATGTTGAAGGACCAGTTTTCCCGTGTCGGCCTGTATCGCACGTTGGTGCTCATCACGCTGACACTTCTGGGCCCGGGCCGCGTGCAGTCAGCGCCGCGGCCGTCATCGCTGCCGGAGGTCGACCGCAAGCCGCCGAAGGGCACGGAGGCGCAGACCTATACGGTCAAGCGTGGGTCGATCAAAAAGAAGGTGCAACTCGATGCCATCTTTGAGGCCACCGAGATGAGTCCGATCAAGATCCAGACGAAGTCGGTACCCGAGTTCACGGTGGTTGAAGCCGTCGCCCATGGCGCTCGCGTGAAAAAGGGCGAGGTCTTGGTCAAGGTCGAGATGGAGAAGATCCGGGAACAGATTGAAGATTTGGAGCAGGAACGTCCGGCAGCGGCACTGACGCTCGAACTGGCGGAAGCCGAGCTGACCAACCTGAGCCTGACCACGCCCTTGAAGGGGGAGGCGGCGCGGAGAACCCAGCGCAACGCCGCCGAGGATTTGGCCTATTTCGAAAACGTGGGCCGCCTGGCCCGCGAGCGCGGAGTGGAGTTTAACATCAAAAACTCGGAGCAGCGATTGGACGGCGCGCGGGAGGAGCTTGCCCAGCTGAAGAAAATGTATGCGGCGGACGATCTCACCGAAGAGACGGAAGAGATCATCCTGAAGCGGCAGAAGTTTAGTGTGGAGTCGGCCGAATATTTTGTTGAGACGGCCAAACAGTCCGGCGAGCTGACTTTGAAAACCGCGCTGCCCCGGGAACAGGAGACCTTGCGGGTGGCCAAGCGGGATCAGGAACAGGCCGCCACTTACTCCGATCAAACCCTGGAGAGGCAGTTGAACAAAAAGCGGCTGGAAGTCGAAAAGCTGAAACGGGATCAACGGAAGGCGGAGAAACGCCTCGCGGAATTGCGGAAGGATTTGGAAGAAATGACCGTGACCGCGCCGGCGGACGGCTTGATCTATTACGGCGCGTGTGAGGATGGCCGGTGGACGACGGGCGCCGCAGTCTCGAAGCGGCTGAGCCCGGGTGGAAAAATTGTGCCGCGGGAAGTGTTGATGACCGTGGTCAATCCGGATCGCCTTGTTCTTCGGGCGGTGGTGCCGGAGGGGGACCTGTCCCGGGTGAAGGTTGGCCAGGAAGGACAGGCAACATTGGTGGCCAACCCGGATCGCAAGATTGCGGTGAAGCTCGATGACCTTGGCTTTGTGCCGCTGCCCGCCGGGGGGTTCCAGGCCCGTTTGTCACTCGGGCGGGCAAACGGAACTCGACTCGTTCCCGGAATGAATTCCAAGGTCACGTTCGAGGGGAGCCGTCAAGGCGAGGTGCTGGTTGTGCCGAAGGAGGCGGTCTTCGCGGAAGGCGGTGAGAAGTACGTCTACTTGTCGACCAAAGGCACGGCCGAAAAGCGGTTCGTCAAAACTGGTGAATCGGACGATCGGATCGTGGAAATCGAGGAGGGTCTGGCGGCTGGAGATCGGATCCTGACGAAGAAACCCGAATGAATGGCCGCCGGGGTAATTTTGGCTTGGCCGGCCGGACATCATGGCGAAGCCCGGCGATTCCGGCCTTGGTTCTGGCGGTGGGATTATCGATTGCCGGATTGTGCCTTCCATCCGTTTACGCCGCGGATATCGCGAGCTTAAAAACGCCGACGCCGGAGAAACTCGAAAAATCCCTGGAGCGCGGGATTCAATTCCTGGTGACCAGCCAGAACAAGGACGGTTCGTGGGGAACAGCCCGCCGGACAAAGGACCTCAACATTTTTGCCCCGGTGCCCGGAGCGCATCACGCCTTTCGCTCCGGGACCACGGCCTTGTGCGTGGAGGCGCTGATCGAATGCCAGGCGTCCGCTCCGCCCAATCGCGCGAGTGACGAACGAGTGGAGGCGGCATTGCGACGGGGAGAAGATTGGTTGCTGGAGAATCTTCCCAAGCTTCGCCGGGCCAACTCCATCGCGCTCTATAACGTCTGGGGTCATGGTTACGGCATCGAGGCGCTGGTGGAGATGTCCCGCCGGGCAAAGGATCCGGCGCGTCGCCTGAAGATTCGCGAGGTGATTGAAACCCAGATCGATTTGCTGCGGCGCTATGAATCGGTGGAGGGGGGCTGGAGCTATTATGACTTTCGGGTCGGAGCCAAGCAGCCTGCGACCGATCCGGCCAGTTTCACCACGGGGACGATTCTGCTGGCGCTGCGGGATGCCATGGAGATTGGCGTGGACGTTCCAACGAACCTCATCGCACGGGCGGTTCGAGCGATTAACCGCCAGCGCAAGAATGATAATACTTACGTCTACGACGAGCCGCTGAAGATGCGTCCGCAAACGCCGATCAACCGGGTGCCGGGGAGCCTGGGGCGTTCCCAGGTTTGCAACCTGGCCTTGCGTCAGTTTGGCGATGCGACCATCACCGACGCCGTCCTGACAAATTGGCTGGGCCGGCTGATAGTCCGCAACGAGTGGCTGGGCTTCGGCCGCAAACGTCCGGTCCCGCATGAGTCGTGGTTCCAAGTGGCCGGATACTTTTATTACTACGGCCACTATTATGCAGCGCGGTGCGCCGATCAGCTGCCTGCGGACGTGGCACGTCCTTATCGAAATTGGCTGTCGGCGATTTTGGTGCCGCTTCAGGAGAAGGACGGTTCCTGGTGGGATTTTCCACTCTACGATTATCATCAACCGTATGGGACGGCATTTGCACTGATGACGTTGTCGCGATGTCGGGAAGGTCGGTTCCCGACGAAGTGACGAAAGTCGAAAAGGACCGCTAAACAAATACGGACGCGGACGGGCCCTGCCGCAGTTCTTCGACAGGCTCAGGGTGAACTGCGGCGCGGGCTACCCAGCGGCGAGGGGTAAGGTCACCGAGACGGTCGTTCCGGCACCCACCTGGCTCTGTACTCGGAGAGTGCCGTTGTGCAGTTCGGCGATGCGACCGGCGATGGCAAGACCGAGACCGGACCCTTGCTGTTCGCGGTTGTCCCGATGGAATTGTGAATACGCGCCGATGGAGGCGACATCGTCCGCGCTCATGCCGCAGCCCTGATCAGAAACAGCGACGACCATTTTTTGGTCCTTAATCTCGCTCGAGATCCGGATCGGAGTGCCCGGCTTGGAGAATTTCAAGGCGTTGTCTATGACCTCGTCCACCACCTTGGTCAACAGGTCCGATCCGATGGCAGCGCCGCCGTCGGTCAACCGCAGGGACACATCCGGCAGCCGCCCGGCGTTTTTGCCGAGGTGCCGCGCGCGGGTCTCGATCAATGCAGGCACCTCGGCGGTGACTTGTTGCCGGAGGTTGCGCAAGGTGTCTCCGTCGCTGGCCTGGATTTCCAGCTTTCCGAATAGCAGGAAATTCTGGACGGTGCGGTGGAGGCGTTCGGCCGATTGCAGAATGGTATTTCCGTAATCAGCGATCTCCTCGATGGACAGGGATCCGGCTTCGGACTTGAGGATCTCGGCGAGCCCGAAAATGCCATTCAAAGGAGTGATCATTTCGTGCGGCAAGGCCAGGCTGAGGTTGGCTCGCAAATGGGCGAGTTTTTTCTCGGCCGATTGTTTCAGCACGTGATGTTTCGCGAGCCGGGCTTCGACGGCTGAAAAAAGCTGGGGCGCGGTGAATGGCTTGGGCAGATAATCGTCGGCGCCCAGTTCCATTCCGCGCCGCATTCCGGCGGCGTCGCTCATGCCGGTCATGAGGATGAAGGGAATTGCCGCCGTGGTGGGATCCTTTCGCAGATTGGTCAGGAGCCCGTAGCCGTCGAGCCGTTCCATGTTGACGTCGCAAATGATGAGGTCGGGCAGAACGCGGCGGGCGACCTCGCCGCCGTCAACCCCGTCTCCGGCTTCATGTGTTTCATAGCCCTTGTGCTGGAGGGCGATGGTGGTGGCTTCGCGGAAGAGGGCTTCATCGTCGATCACGAGAATCCTGGGCTGGGAGGCACTGGGAGATGAAGTGGTCATCAGGCCGCGTGCGGTTGGTCCATGTTTTCCAAGCCGGGAAGCTGCCGGAGCACCTCGGTGACTTTTTCGAACTCGCAGGATTTATCAAAAAAGAAATCGGCGCCGAGCTGGAGGCACTTGCGCCGGTATTGGTCGGTGGTGAAATTGGTCAGCATGATGACCGTGGGGCGGGGCCGTTCCTTCCTGATCGTTTCGAGAACATACATGCCTGAGCCGCCGGGCATGGAGATATCGAGGACGACGGCGCAGGGCCGGAGGCGGCGAATGGATTGGATGGCTTCAAAGGCGATGTCTGCATGTCCGACGATCTCGATCTGGGGAACTTCGTCGATCATGTGAATGAGGCGATCGCGCACTACCGGGGAATCGTCGACGATGAAGACGCGCTTTTTGGGGACTTGGTTCATGAGGGGCGCGGGCTGGTCCTAGAGTTTGAGATCGGCTTTGAGTTTGTCGCTGCAGTCGGGGCAGATGCCATGGCTGAAGCGCACATTGGCGTGGCCTGCGATGTAGGTTTCCACCCGGTGCCAATAATTTCCGTCATCGCGAATCTTTTTGCAGTAACAGCAAATGGGCAGGAGGCCCTGCAGCGTTTTGACCGAGTTCATGGCCTCCTCCAGTTGGTGGACGCGTTCGGCGAGGGCCTTCTGCAGTCCGATGACCCGGGCGCCGACCTGAACGCGGGCGCGGAGTTCGCCATGGTCAAAGGGTTTGGTGACATAATCATCAGCCCCGGCTTCCAGGCCCTGCACGATGTCCTGTTTGCTGCCGCGCGAGGTCAGCAGGATGATGTAAGCGGATTTGAGCGCCTCGCTCTTGCGGGCTTCGCGACAGATTTCGATGCCGTCCATCTGGGGCATCAGCCAATCCAGGATGAGCAAAGTGGGAGGCTCGGCCGCCTGGAGAATCTTCCAGGCTTCCCGGCCGTCGGTGGTTACGACGACGTCATATCCCCATTTGACCAGGGCGGCCTGGAGCAAGCGGCGGGAGATGGAGTCGTCCTCTGCGATCAGGACTTTCATGCGGCTTCCTTCATGAGGGCCTCGAGAGCTGGGTTCAGGAGGGCCATTTGCTGTTCGAGTTGGCGGAAAATTTCATCGGCTCCCTGCAGATGTCCATCGCGGGTCAATGATTCCAGTTGGAATGCCAGCTCTTGGACGGACTTCGCTCCAAAGTTGCTGACGGAGCCTTTCAAGGTGTGCGCGGCCCGCTCGACCGCCTGGCAGTTCCGGTTGGCAATGCCCTCCCGGATTTGCCGGAGCAACGAAGGAGTGTCTTCGAGGAACAAGGCCGTTACTTCCCGCAACAGCCCGACATCGCCGTCGACGCGCTCCAAGGCCGCCGCCCGGTCAAAAACGTGTGCTGCGGGAGGCGGGCTGCCGGCGGGCGCGGGCGCCGGAGCGGTCACGCCGGTCGCGTCGCTGGAAAAACATTCGATGACCGTGAAGAGGCGGGCTTTATCGATCGGCTTCGTGACATAATCGTCCATGCCCGCGTCGAGGCACCGCTGACGATCACTTTCGAGCGCATGCGCGGTCATGGCGATAACCGGGGTGCGCCGGCCGGAGTTCTGCTCGGCTTCGCGAATGAGCGCGACCGCCTCGAAACCGCTCATGACCGGCATCTGGACGTCCATGAGGATGAGATCGAATGTTTTTTCCCAGTGAAGGTCCACGGCTTCTCTTCCATTGTGGGCGACGGCCACCGAGTGTCCCCAGCGTTCCAGGATGAGAAGGGCCAGCCGTTGGTTGACGAGGTTATCCTCGACCAGGAGGAGCCGGAGCGGGTGGCCAGACACAAGTTCCTCGGTAGCCGCCTTTGTTCCCAGTCCGACCGGCTGTTGCCGCGTGCCCAGGGCGGTCATGATTCCATCCAACAATTCCGACTGCCGGATGGGCTTGGTAATGCAAATGTTGATTCCCAGGTCGCGGCAGCGCGAGACTCCTTCAATCTGGCTGCTGGGGGTCAGCATCATGATGATGGCTTTGGCACCGTCCGGGTGCTCCTGCAGGCGGGCGGCGATATCAAAGCCATCGGGCTTGGGCATGGAAGAATCAAGGAGGACAATGGGGAAGGGCGTTCCCTGGCGGGCGGCCTCGGCCAATGCGGCTTGGGCGGCGGGACCGGAATCCGCCACGACGGGTTTCATCTGCCAGCTGGTTAGGAACTCGCAGAGGATCGTTCGCGTGTTCGGATTATTGTCGACGACGAGGACCGACAATCCGGCGGCTTCGAATTCGAGGGAAACGGCGTCGGCGGGAACGTCTTCCTGCAGATCAAACCGGGCGGTGAAATGGAAATGGCTGCCGATGCCGGGTTGGCTTTCAACCCAGATGCGGCCTTCCATGAGTTCCACCAACTGGCGTGAAATGGTCAGTCCGAGGCCGGTCCCGCCGTAAGTGCGAGTGGTGGAATTGTCGGCCTGGGTGAAGGCTTCGAAGATGGAGTCCCGTTTGTCGAGGGAAATGCCGATCCCTGTGTCCTTCACGTCAAAATGGAGCACGGCTTCGCGTTCTATTCGGTTCTCGATATGGACGGTGATGAGGACTTCGCCGGAGTGGGTGAACTTGATGGCATTACCCACGAGGTTGACCACGATCTGGCGAAGCCTCACTGGATCGCCGACGAGATTTGTCGGGAGGTCGGGCGGGATGTGGCATTCGAGATCGAGGCCTTTTTCGTCGGCACGCAAGGCGAGGGGCAGCAGGGCTTCTTCGATCTGGTGACGGAGATTGAACGGAACCGGCGAGAGCATGAGCTTGCCGGCTTCAATCTTGGAGAAGTCGAGAATTTCGTTGATCAACGCCAGGAGGGTCTCGGCCGACTCCTTGACCGTGGTCAAAAATCCACGCTGTTCGCTGGAGAGCCGGGTTTCGAGCGCGAGCTGGGTCATGCCGATGATTCCGTTCATCGGGGTGCGGATCTCATGACTCATGTTTGCGAGGAAATGACTCTTCGCGCGATTGGCCGCCTCGGCTTCCTCCATGGCCCGGCGGAGGGCCTCCTCCTTCTCGCGCCGTTCGGTGATGTCGGTGCAGGCCCCGATGAATTTCGAGGCGCGGCCCTTATGGTCGTAGATGGGACGTCCACAATCGGACCAGAAGACGTAGCTGCCATCCTTGCGGGCGATGCGGTATTCCTCGTTGAAGCCTTTGCCCGAGCGGCAGGAATTCTGGATTGCATCGCTGACCCGTTTTCGGTCATCGGGGTGGACGGACGATTCCCAGGTTTTGTGGGTTCTGGGGAATTCGCCTTCGTTGTAACCGAGGGCGCGATCGATTTGGCCGAACCAGTCGATGATTCCGGAATCCGTGTTATAGACGTAAAGGACATCGCTGGCGTTGAGGGCGATTTGGGCGTAGAGCTGTTCGGATTCCCAGAGGGCCTGTTCGGCCTTGCGGCGTTCCACGATCTCCTGCTGCAACTCGCGCGTGCGTTCGGCGACGCGGCGTTCGAGGTCCGCGCGATTGGCCAGAAGGGCGGCGTCGCGTTCCTGAATTTCCCGGAGCATTTCATTGAAACCATCGATGAGAAGGCCGAGTTCATCGTTGCTGCGTTTCGTGGCGCGGATGCCGTAATTGCGTTCAAGGGCGACAACGCGCGCGGTTTCAGCCAGCTCAAGAATGGGTTTGGAAATCAACCGTTGCAGCCAGGCCGAGAGCAAGAGGGCCACGAGTCCGGTGGCGATGAGAACGGTCGTGGCGATCAAGGCGTAATCCCGGAATCGCAGGGTCAATTCGTTGAGATTGGTGCGCAGGCAGATGCTGCCAATCGGTTCGCCGTCCCAAAAAATCGGCCGCTGCACTTCGAGAGTGCCGGGACCGAAGCGATGTTCACCATCGGCAAGGTCAGGAGGGGGTGTGCGATGGGCGGGGTTATGAAAGTATTCGGCGAAGACCTGGCGGTCCTTGGTGAGGATCCAGGCCCCTTCGATATTTCTTTCCGCGCGCACGAGTCGGACGTTCTCGGCGGCGTCGCTTCGATCGATGAATTGCAGGGCGGCGCTGCTGTTGTTGGCCACGAGGTTGGCCAGGGTGGAAAGGTTCTTGACCATGGCCTTCCGGAACGTGATGAGTTCGAAGACCACGAAACCGCCGCAGGCGAGGAGGAGCGCCACGCCGGTCGTGAGCATGATCACGAGCATTTGCTTTCGCTTGATGGAAGCCCGTCTCAGTTTCTTTCGATTTCGCGTGTCCTCACTCATATTTGCCCCTCACGTTCAGGGCTGCACCGAGCACCTTGGCCGGGATTCGCAGGTTGGAGCCTTTGACCGGGTCCAGGTTGATCTCAAACTTCATGGCACCGTCCTTGGCCACCAGGTTGACCATGCCATTCTGGTCGAGGAAGTTTTCCCACTCTCCCACGAGGAGAATCGGCGCTCCCTTGAGCCGTTCCACCAGATCCCGCGCCCGCCGCCTTTCGGCGCGCGGGAAGAAAACCACGTGACAGGCCCGGGCCTCCGTCTCGTCGTTAATAATCTTGAATTTGACCGCGCGGCCCTTGACGGCGTCGTGCGAACTGAAGATGGCGGTGGCTTTGTCGCCCAGCGTGTCCCTTCCGACCATGCCGATGACAAAGCATTTCTGGCTGTCCGTGAAAGTATTAGTCGGCCACTCGGTGGCGCGGGCGAATCCGACGAGGATGGCGGCTTTGATCTGTTCCTCGGAAACCGGGGTGGCCGGCTTCTCTTCCCCGGACAGGCGCGACGCGGAAAGCCCCAGCAGCAGGCAGACGAGCGAAGCGATCCATCCCATCGTAACCGCGGCGGCCAGCCGCGTGTGACCGCGCCGCGCCGTCCGCGCAAGGCGGGAAAGCGGCGAACCGGGATGTTTCGGAAGAGCCATTCTTAACGCTGTTTGCTCATGCGCGCGGATGGAAAGTCGCCTGCCGCGCTAGAGCGAAGTGGAGGAGCAGCATGGAGAGTTCGTCCGGGGCGGGGCACCGGGTCGATCGACGGCGTGCCTCTGTCAGCTCTGTCCGTTCGCTGGAGAATTCGCCCGACCGGCGAATTTGGTGGCAGGGTATTCAAAATCGAAATTCCACCTTCCCAAAAATGCTGCGTTGAACCTCGGTCCGTTGAGTTTCAAGGACGGTCGGCCAGAATTCCGGATGCTTGTCATCGAGCAGGTTTTGTCCGGTGATGGAGAACTCCAGGTTGGGGCGGGGACTCCAGGCCAGGCGCGCATCCAGGGCGAAGTAGGGATGAATGTTGAAATCGGCCAGGCCATCGACGTAGCGGCCGACCACATCCAGGCGAAGGCCGGGCGAGAACGTCATTGAAGATTGCGCGCGGAATTGGTGGTGAGGTGCCTGCAGTTCGCTTAGTTCGGCGTCGGCGTCGTTGCTGTCGGAATCGCGGTGTGCCTGTATTTCCAGCGCGGAATACGTGCCCTCGACATTCCACCAATCCAACAGGCGAACCTTCACGGAAAGTTCGGCGCCATAAGTTTCCGCTGTCGCCTTGTTGTCGAGGTTCACTCGTTGAACGAGTGGCGCCCCCGGCAGCGTGGGATCGGAGGCCGGCCCGCCAACCGTTTCGGTCGTGCGGAGGTGCTGATATTCATTGTAGAACAAGGCCAGATCGATGGAGACATGAGAGGACGGCCGCACCCGGTACCCGGCTTCATAAGCCAGCACGGCCTCCGACTGAAAATCCGGATTGCCAAAGATCGAAACGACCACGGGCAGCGGCGCGATCGCCTCGTTGTTCAGGCGAATGTCATTTTCGGCGCGGGAGGGGGTTCGAACAGCGCGCGAGACTGAAGCCCAAATGCTATGCCGTTCATGCGGCTGGTAATGGATACTCGCGCGCGGTTGGTACTCGAACCCGGTGTAATCGTTGTGTTCAAGCTTGATGCCAATCGCAGTGGTGAGCCGATCCGGCACCAGGGCGATCTCATCCTGCCCGAACAGGCCGACCAGGTGGTCCGCGCGGTGTCTCGGGTTGAAGGTGAGAGTGAAACTGTCATCCAGCTCGTCCTGCGTGAAGCGGTAGTTAGCACCCCAATTGATTTCCTGCCGGCTGCCCAGCCGAAACCGATGCTGGACATCGACGTCCATGGTGTCTCGGTGTTCCTCGAGCAATGCGCCTTCGCGCTGGGTGCGATCATAGTAGGCTTGGGCCCGTATTTCGGAATCGTCGCTCAGCGACCGCGTCCAGCGCCCGAGGACATTGGCACCAGCCAACTCGGTGGGACGATTCGTTGTGCCGGTAAACGCGGGAGGCGTCAATGTCGCCACTTGATAGGTCTGGTCTTCCTCACCTCCATAAACGTCTCCCTGGAGAGTGAACTGGTCGCGCGCTCCCGGTTCCCAATCGAGCCGAAATCCTCCACGTAAGACTTCCCAGCGATCGTCGGCGCTCCGGCCATCGCTGTTCAGAAGGACGGACGAATCACGGTTGTTGTACTTGAGATAGACCCGGTAAAAGGCGTTCGAACTAATCTGGCCGCCATGCCGGACCGATACGAATGCAACTTCCTCGTTCCCGCCTCCCGATGCCAGAAGCGTGCCTTGAGTATCGCGTGCATTCTTCGTAATGACGTTGATCACACCATTGACGGCGTTGGCGCCCCACATGGTGGCGCCGGGGCCGCGAACCACTTCGATGCGATCGAGATCCTCGAGCAATGTGTCCTGAACGTCCCAGTACACGCCGGAGAAAAGCGGAGTGTAGACACTTCGCCCGTCCATCAACACGAGCAGTTTGTTTCCGAAGGCATCGTTGAAGCCGCGGCTGGAGATGGCCCAGGTGTGGGAATCCACGCGCCCGACGAACATTCCGGGAACTTTGCGCAACGCCTCGGCAATGCTGGTCGCTCCCATGTTCTCGATGTCGTCTCCGGTCACCACATCGATGGCTGCCGCGGCGTCGGAAAGTTTCTCCCGCTTTTTCGACACGGACGTGACGAACTGAACGTGGGTCAGTTCGTCGAGCGAAAGATTGGTCAAGCTGGCAGCCGCCAGTGTGTCGTCCGCTGCGCTCTCGGCTCCCGCTGCCATGGCGATGGAGGCCAGGCAAGCCAGGAACGTCGCGCCGATGATTAAGCCTGCCCGTGGGAAAAACCCGAAGAGCGTCACGGGACCGCGACGCAAGGCGTGGTGGAGGGCGGCCGGATGGAATGGGCCCGAGGGCGGCCCGGCACGGTCCAGCACCCGGTTAACACTAATCATAACTCCCTCCTTTTACGGCGCATTGTGGCAAAGCCTTAACGGGCATCTTGCCTTCCTGCACTAAATTGTGACGGCCCGCCGGATTCGTTTCCGAATCCTCCGAAAGGCTTCTGGATGTTCTTTGGGGCAGGGCGACGACCGGAGGAGGTTCCATCAGGGTGTGACAGGTCAAAGGGCCCGCCTGGCGGGCCCCGCTGGCTCTGGCGGGAAAAAGCGCGAAGTCGGTCCGGACCGGCTATTCGACCAAACGGTTCTTGATGGCGTAATGGGTCAGCTCGGCGTTGGTTTTCATCCGCATCTTGTCGAGAAGCCTCGTGCGGTAAGTGCTGATCGTTTTGACGCTGAGGCTGAGCGCATCGGCGACTTGGGAGACGGTTTTGCCTGAGGCGATGCGTCGCAAGACTTCGAACTCCCGATTGGAGAGGGATTCGTGCGGCGCTTGATCCAGGGGCCGGTCCATTTGCTCGATGAGATCTTCGGCCTGTCCTGGTTGAAAGTATCGTCCGCCCGTGCAGATCTTCCGGATGGCGGAGACCAATTCCTCCGGGGCCGATTCCTTCTGGAGATACCCGGAGGCGCCGGCCTTGAAGAGGCGGGCGGCGTATTGTTCCTGGGCATGCATGCTCAGCACGAGGATGGGGAGTTGCGGGCTCAGGCTTTTGACCATCCGCAAGATCTCCAGGCCGCTCGGGCCGGGCATGTTCAGGTCGAGGATGAGGGCATCGCAGGCGGCTTCGCGCACGAGGTCGATCACTTCGGCACCGTTGCTGGCTTCTCCGGCAATGCGAAGGTCAGGATATTCCTCGAGGATTTGCCGGATGCCCCGGCGGACGACGGAGTGATCGTCGGCGACGAGGAGGCGGATGGGCGAAGTTGGTGCGGAGAGTTGGGTTTCGTTGGTCATGAAATGGATTTTAGGAACGCCTGGGGGTGGAATGGCGGAAAACTGGATCAAAATTGCCGGGGACAGCGGCAATTCTCGCCGGGGCACGAGGTGTCGCGGGAGATCGCATTATTAATCAATATTTGGGTTAGGCGGCTTTGTTCA
>Ga0070689_100000212_pt1 | contig 35102 bp, 50 predicted proteins | sample KBSS23HmetaG_FD_64669 | JGI IMG/M metagenome (GOLD analysis project Ga0070689, IMG submission 64669) | Switchgrass rhizosphere microbial communities from Kellogg Biological Station, Michigan, USA - KBS S2-3H metaG | ecosystem: Host-associated > Plants > Roots > Rhizosphere ...
GCTATCTGCCCGAACACGATGTCCGCCCCATATCCGATAGCAGCGCCCACGGCATTGGCAGTGGCCGGCAAATCAACCTTCAGGCCGCCCGAGCCCGTGCCAGCAGTGGTGACGACGGTCGAGGTGCGAAAATGGATGATCTTGCCGATAGCGATGAAGGCCGCCGTTGTGGTCTTGGTTGTGATTGAGCCCGAGGCCGATGTGGCCGTAGCGGTATAGGCCGTCCAGGCTGCGGTAATGGCATCGACGACGGCGCCGGCCGCCGCCGCCGATGCGCTCGCTGCGGCTACGCCGCTGTAGAGTTCGGTAAAGTTATCGTCGATTGATTTGAAGCGTCCGGCTTTCTCAATGGACGAGATTGGCACCTGCGTCATTATTGCTTCTCAAACACGCCAGACGCGATAAAAGTATCGTTCACCGTGAGAACGGTTGTCCCGCTGACGTTGAGAAATTTCACCTGTGCGGAATTGGCGGTAATGACGCCTATAACGGCAAACTTAGTCCCGACGCACCATGCACTCACAACAGCAGTCGTGTTCGCCGTTGCCGGCAAGTCGATAATGAGGTCGGCGGCACCGCTGCCTCTGTTGGAGATGACGCAGGAGAGCTGGAAGAACTGCGTTTTGCCGATGCTTTTCTGTTTCGCCGTCGTCGTGGCGGTGGTGATGGTACCAGTCGATGCGGTGCAGGTCGCTGTATATGTCGCCCATGCGCTTCCGGTGTCGCCTGTGCCCCCATAGGCCAGCGCCAGAGGCGTTGTCAGGGCTAGCGAGCTTGCCGTCGCGTCATGGAGTACGACTGTGCCAGCAATGGCCGTTGTGGCTGTGCCGACATCAATGATCGTGGCACCACCGCAATCAATCCCAATTTCGTTTGTGCCGATACGATGAATGCCAGTATCGGTGTCGGCCGTGAAATTGATTGCCGGCGTTCCCGCCGAGCCGTCCGACATGCCGATGCCGACTGCAAACGGAATGCGCACCGTGGTCGTGGTCTGCCCGTCCTTGCAGATGACGTTGGAGAGGCCAGTCGCAAAGCCGTCATCCTCGGTATCGACGCGCGATGCCGTGATGTCTATGTTGTTGCCGGCGTCCGTTACCCAGTTGTAGCTACGGACATACGTGCCCGATCCGTTAAACCCGGCCATCAGGTCTGCCTCTTTGAGTTGATGTCAGCGCGCGGTGAGAAGCGAACGGATTAGCGCAGCATTGCGGACGGCAGCAGCGTTATTGGGCGTTGCCGCAGCGGCAAGTTCGCGCGATTGATACAACGGAGAACGCTGCGCTAACATTTCGGCGAGCTTATCAGCTTGCCTTGATGTGAGGGCGGAGCCAAGCTTACGAGAACCGTAGTTCGCCGCTACTGAGAACGGAACGCTGAGCCCCAATGTCCCGAGCCCGGCTAGCCCGTGAACCGTCATTGCTGGAATGCTGCGGCTACCGAGAAGATCGACAACCTTGCCGCCCGCAGCATTTACTTTGTAAAGCTGTTCACGCTCCGCTTGCGTAAATCCAGGCGTGCGCTCGGGATAATTTACCTGGCCGCGGAACTGATTTTTTAGTTGCGATCCATAGGTGACGTTGGGCCGACTTTCGTAATTCCTCGTGGCCCGGAATATCCGATCCTCGGCCGACTTGGTTCGCATGGCGGCGGCGTAGTTGGCGTTTGCCTCGTTGATCGCATTTGAATAGGCGCGGGCGTCGCCAGCCACAATATGAGACGCAGGAATGTTCTCGGTATAGCTGCGAAGGTCATTAAGAGCGTCACGGGCAGCGAGCGCGTCTTGGGTGGGTCGGGTGACGCCTGCGGCGTTTGTTGTCGTCTCTGAAGCTCGGCGGCCCAGAGTTGTCCTAAGAGTGTCAAGGTTCGCGGCGGTGATGGTCGAATTTGCGGGAGGCTGCTGGAGGGACTGAATATCTCCAAGGGTTCCCTTGGCGGTTCCGTTAGGTCCACCTGTGAAACCCTTGGCGTTGAGTCTCTGTTCGATGCCATACGCCACCGGAGCGACTTTGGTCGGGTCGAGTTCAAGGCCCGACGTCAGCGCCCCTTGATAACCGCCGAACTGGCTTTCAGTCCCCTGCTGAGCTGCGGCCTTGAGTTCCGCAGCCTTCGGGGTTGCCGCCTCGATTGCCCTTGGCCCGAGAACCCGATTGGCTCCCGCGCCGCCGAGCACTGAGCCTACAATAGCCCCCGGCTTGCCCGCAACGTCCTCGCCAGCCTGCCCAGTTAGGCCGGACGTGGCCGCAGTGGCGAGTTTGAGCGGGACGCTACCAGGGCCGAGATAAGAAATTGGGTTAGTTAGGCTTTCCGTCGCCGCGCCCGCATAGCGCCCCGGCGTGGTCTGTGCCTCGTATAGCGGCCCCGTCACCTTTTCGGCCGCCCCGCGCAATGTGGCCGAAGTTGGCAATTGCGGGGGCTCTAGGAAATTCCGGGCTTTTTCGAGGTAGGACGTGAATGTGCCCGGTGCGGATGGAGCTAATTCCGGCTTTGCCTGCAAGTCGCCGAACAGCCCCAGTCCCGATGTCACCCCCCGCACCGCGGCAGACGGGATAGTCTTGGCGATGTCCTGGCCGACTGAGGGCGCCGGCAAATCATCGAACATCAGCCGCTTATTGCCTTCCGGCTGCGGCAGATCATCGAACATCAGCGGCATGGTTATTGGACCGGAATGGCTTCGCCGTTAGGACCGCGGCGATAGGCTTTGCCGTTCAAGTAACGGATTTCACCGGAAGGCTGCGATGGCGCATTGGGCGCCGCCTCTGCCCCACCGCGGAGCGCGGCGATGTTGCGGTCGATAGTGGCGATGTCTGCTTTGACCTCTGGCGTAAACACGGGCTTACGGGCGAGAATATCCGGCCCTAGGTCGCGAGCGATCTGGCGTTCTTTTTCCTGCAGGCGCCGGACCATCAAATCGCGCTCAGCCTGCATGTAGCCAGCTTGCTCGGCTCCGGTCTTATAGTTCGGGTTAACGGCTGAGCCCGCTGAACCGCGCTCCCCTTCGGTTCCCCCGCTGCCGACATAGAACTTGGTCGATTCTTCGCCGTATTTCTTGGCGGTTTCGAGCGCTTCGCCGATCTTGTTTTTTGTTCCGGCAGTGGGGAAAAGCACATTGCCGAAATAATTGCCCATTTCGCCAAGGTGCGCACCACCCCGCACGTTTGGGCCGCTAGAGTTGCCAATGTCGGCAAGATTTTGCGAGAGATGCGCTAAATGGCCGATCGCAGAGCGCCCGTTGTCGAGCAGGCCGCCAAGGGTATTTGGTTCAGAGCCGGCAAGCTCATTCTGCATTTTGCGCTTATTCGCATAGGTCGTGTCATTGACCTCTTGGCCGGTATCCTGCCCGTATTTCTGGGCGATAGTCTTAGCGAGCGACGCAATGCCCTGCTGACGCGGGTTGCCCGTAGGCATGACATCGCCGCGCATGTAGGCTCGGACCGCCGCCTGAACTTCCGGGCTGAATTGCGCCAAATAAGCGGTACCCTGCTTCTCGGAATCGAGTTGCGTTACGCCTTTCGCAAGCATGCCGTTGCTGACCATACCGGGAGCGTTGGGCGGGGCGCCGTTGCGCTCGGCAAGTGATTTCGTCTCGCCGGTTGCGTCATTGACCCAAAGCAAGTTCGGCTGGCCGAGCATATCCGTCCCGAATTGCTTAAGCTGCCATTGCGGGTTTGCACGTTGGCTGCTGTATTGCTCCAAGAGTTTAGCGGCCGTTGCCCGTTGTGCGGGATTGCCGTTCTTGGCCCAATCATCGAGTTGTTGCAGGACTTGCGGGGTATAGCCCCCGACCTGGCCGGTGGCCGACTGCGGTGCCTGCGGTTGATTGACGGGAGCCAACTGCGGGCGGTCGGCCGGCGTCAACGGCCGCACAGGCGGCTGTGACGGCGCATAGGTCTGGGGATTAAAGGCGTCGGCGGTCGCCGGCGCGGGCGGCTGTGCAGGGAAACCGGCCTGCGGCTGTGGCGCGCCGTTGAATGCCATCGCCGTTCCCGGCTGGAGCTGCGCATCGAACTTGCGCATGTAGTTTGTGGTTTCGGCTGGGAGCGGACCACCAGAAGCTACCCGGCCCGGGCCGGCATTGTAAGCCGCGGCCGCCAGCGTCGGATTGCTGAACTTCTCGCGCTGCTGGGCGTAGTAGCGGGCACCCCCGTCGATGTTCTGAGCGGTATCGTTGGGATCAACACCAAGTTCCCGCGCGGTCGCCGGCATGAGCTGCATCGGGCCGATCGCGCCCGCCTTGCTTACGGCCCCAATGCCGTTACCCGCGCCCGTCTCATTGCGCTTAATCGCCATGAGTTCGGCTACCGGCACATTATAGCGCTGCGCTGCCTCGGCGATCATGCGGCCGATCGAGGATGCCGATTGATCGTCCTCGGGAGCATAGGCGGTAGCCTTTGGCGCCGGCGGCACAGCGAGACGGTCAGCGAATGACGGTGCTCCGGCTACCGGAAGTTTATCGCCCTTTCCCGGCGCACCCTGGCTCGCAGCCGCATCGAATGATGGTGTGGGCGGCGGCACCCCGTTCGGTGGGAATGCCGCTGCATGTGCCTGGAGAAGCTCAGGGGTGAGCTCTGGATTAGAGGCCATGGGCGGTGGCGCAGAAGGCGCCGGGCTTACTGGCGGTCCTCCTGCGGGCGCAGGCGTCATCATGCGGGCGGCATCGGCCGCCGTGGTCGCGGCCTGCCGCTCGTCCGCGCCCTCGAAATAGCCGCCGATTCCGGCCGCCAATCCATTGAGGATGGCACCCGGCAGCGACGTGGTGGGTTGGCCGGCGTGCTTGAGCAGCGCCGCCGCCATTACTCGCCGCGAGTTCGGGAGAAGGTCAACGAGGTCTTGTGCCATCGGCGCTACCGCTTCGCTAGGCCGTAGAGGCCGGCCCCGAGCACGCTACCGATCCCGCCGTACAGGCCGGCATTCTGGGTCGCCGCAGCCTGTAATTGCGCTTGGTATGCCTGCTCGGCCACTTGCTGGTTCGTCATGTAGTAGTCGCCCACAGGCGTCGGCTGCACGGTGGGCGCGTTATACGGCGTGGCCCCCGGCACCGGGACTGCGCCCTCCATCGCCGCAATCTGCTGGATAGGCGCCATGCGCGCCGCAATCTGCTGCTGGAGCTCCTGGCCCTGATATTGCTGCCCGGCGAGCAATGCCTGGTTCACTTCGTCATTGTACTGCTGGCCGTAGATTTTCATGGCCTGATTGTAGGCGTCCGTCCCCGGCACGTAGCCTTGGCTTTGCAATTGCGTGTCGAGTTGCTTCTGCGCCAGATCGAGCGCCGGCTGCGCCCGCGACATGATCGCTGCGGTATAGGAACTCGCGTCCTGAGGCGCATTAAATGCCGAAGTATCGACCGTGCCGGCCAGTTGCGCAGCGCCGCCTTGCAAACTCGATAGCGCGGCCTGGAGGTCCGGGTTGATCGTCTGCGTAGAGGTGTACTGCGGGAGCTGATAGGTGAGGCCGGTCGCCGGGTCAGTATAGCTGGTCGTGCCGGTTTGGCTGAATGTAGTACTTCCGTTCGGGCCAACGGTATTCGCGTTGCCGATGGTGGCGTTTGCGATAGCGGTGCTGAGATTGCTTTGAGACTGTTGCCCCGCCACTTGCGTCGGATTGGGCTGCGGCGGCGGCGAGGAAGGGCCTTTGCTCATCTAAGTCTCCAGCCAACGGCATTCGCGCCGCAGCATTCCATAGAGAATACCGTCGTCATTGCCGAAACCACGACGAACACAGCCTTCCATGCGGAAGCCTAATCCCACGGTTACCTTGCGCGAGCGCTTGTTGCGCCGAGCCGCCATGGTGCCGATCCTCATGCAACCGAGTTGCAGAAACGGATAGGTAAACAGCGAGCAGAGCACCGAAGGCGACAGCCACATCGGATCGTCAGCGGCAAAACTCGCCATGACGGACTTGTATTGCGGTCGAAACTCGTGGAACACCACGCCGCCAGCTAACTTGCCGCGACGAATGACGCCAATGGCCGCACATGCTCCGAAGTCCGGCGTATTTGTCCGCTCGGCAACGAAACGCGCGATTTCCTTATCGCGTCCGAGTACCAAAGGGCCGTCCGGCCACGTCCTGGCCAGTTTCAGAGATTGCCGCCGATCTCGTACATTACGTCCGTGCTGTTCAGTTCTACCGTGTCCGATGTCGTCACTTGCGTTTCCAGTGACACTGCCACGCCCGTCCCGTTGATCGTCTGCCATTGCGCTGTGAGCACCGGCGTTCCCGTTGTCCACGGCGATGTGTTCCAAGGTGACGTGTTCCATGGGCTACCTGTGACCGTATAAGGTTCGCTGACGACCACGATGTCCGACGTGTCATAGTCGATATGGACACCGACGCCGGGAATAAGCCCTTGCGGCGCCGTCACCACAGGCCGCGCCATCAGGAATTGCTTGATCGAGGCCGAGCCGCCCGTGGTAAACGCAGATGCAGACTTGGCCGAAATCGCCGTGCCGTTATCGGTTTTCGATGTGCCGTAGAGATAGACCTTGCCGTCCACGCCACCGAAATAGAGCTGATCTCCGAATGTCGCCCAACATTGGGCGTTCAGGTTCGTAAACCGGCACCACGCTCCGGTGAGCGTGTTCATGCAGAATTGGTGGATGGTCGTATTTTCGACCTGCGGCACGTTGATGACGAGCAACTGCTCGCGGGCATTCTCGATTGCCTGCCAGCCGAAAAATGCCGATCCGGCCTTATAGGCGCTCTGGAAGGCCCCGATGATCTTCGCTGTCGCCGCTACCTTCCCATCGCCGCCAGGCGATAGTGGCAGAATGTCGGATAGCGGAACCACCCCTCCCGATGTGATCAGCGCGACATCCGCCCCAATCTGCGTGAAGCACCGACGCCCTATAGGTATCGGGATATTGAATACCCCAACCATCTGAAACAGCGTGTTCGAGGTCGGGTCGGTTCCCTGCCATAGGATTGCCTCGCCTTGGCTGGTGAGCGCCACAAGGATGTCGTCCATGCCGGCGCCGCCGTCGCGCGTCCAACTCGTCACGCCGACAAGATAGCCGCCGCGACGGCAGAATGGCGCGAGCTGAATGCGCGCCGCCGCACCCTGAACCGAGGATACCGGCAGATACCACATATCCAGCGTGTTTAATTGGGTGAACCAAAGCCGCTGAATATGCGTTGTGACGTTGACGAAAGTGCTGCTTCCCGCCGTGCATCCCGTTACTGAAGCCGTCGCCCATGTCGCGCCGTCGTAGAAGTGCGGCACGTCAGCGCCGTTGCATATCACGAGGAAATTTCCCGCCCCACTCCCTATCATCGTGTGTTGGAACTTGCCGTTGGAATACGTGTCGGTTGCCGTATTCGTCGCCGTGGACGTGGACACCAGCTCCATAATCTTGCCGCCGGACGAGGCAGCAAACAGCTTATTGGCTGACGGCGAGCTGTATTGCATCAGGCTATCGCACCGGGTCCCCACGCCGGTCGCGAAGGTCGAATAGCCCATGCGAGTCGTAACGGTCGTCGTCGTCGGAATGAAATTTTCCAACGTAATCGCGTCAGTCGGCGGCATGGCGGTCAGCGCATCGCGCGCATTCCAGCCGCCGTAGGGTGCCGGTAGCGTAGTCGTGGCCGAACGCTGCTGCCCTGGTGCAGTCGGCTTCTTCGACTTCGCCACTAGATCAGGCTCCAGTTCCCATCTGGAATGTTGACCCAATCGTAAGGTGCAGGCCCGACCGGGCCAGCCATATCAATTGTCGGCGTTGCCAAGTCGGCCGCGACGTATTTGTCATAAAGCGCGTTGCGCTCGGCGATAAGGTCGGTGCTTGCCAAGCCCTTAGCCGAACGAAACCGCCATTTTAGCTCTTTGACCAGCAGCAGCGGCTTGAAGATGGTCGTATCGGCGTCCGCCGCGAACTGGCTGGCCGCCGTTGATGTACCGCTCGACCATACCCAGTTTTTGCTGATGTAGAAAAACACCAACGTCTCGGCCGCTGTCGGCTCAGGATGCAGCGAAATCGTAGAGCCGCCGGTCGACGTAGAACTGACACTGACAAAATACTCTTTCCGCGTTGCCGGCGCGATCACTGAGGACGAGAGCCAGAACTGATGCCGTTGCGGCGAGATACCACCAAGCATCGGGAAGTGGTTGGTCCGGTTCCAGCCGGTATCTTCAACCAATCGGTTAAAGTCGCTCGGCAGCGAATAGGTGGACGAAGCCGTGGCCGTGGTTATCGAGGCTGTGGCGATCAGCGCTGACCATTGATGGCTATCGCGCAATTCCCGGCCGGCCGCCTGCAATAGCGCCAGCATTTGCCGATCCTGCGGGAGCGACGAACCGATAACCCCGGCCGCACCGGGACGCTGCAAGCCCATTTCATCACAGGCTTGCGTGACGACTTCAAGCAGGCTCGATAGCGCCATTGCCATTAGCCTTTTTGCGTGGGCGGCCAGGGCCGCGTTTGACCGGCGGCTCCGCCGCTCGGTTAACCAACGCCGTTACCGCTTCCACGAGCTGATCCATGCGCTTGCCCTGCTCGGCAATCGCGCCTTCCAGAGCGGCAATCTTTTCGTCCGCTGCGGCAGCTTCCGGCGTCCGCACAGTTTCCATCATCTTGGAAACGTGATTGGCGGCCTTAATTCGCTCTTCCATTCGCCGCTTCTCTACCAATGCCCTAGCTTCTTTGCGAAGAGTCGCCGTGCCATGCCCGAACGCTTGACACTGCATGTCGTTCAATGCAGCCACTTCCTCGACGTTATGGACGTTGCCGCGTAGAAAATCTTCTGCCCGTTCTGGCGGCACGAGTTCAGTTAATGAAATACCGGGACGTTTCTGCGGCGGCTTGCCATCACAATAAGCAGCCCACTCCCTGTGAAATTTGGACATTATTTCAGGTGTGACGCGCTTTTTAATGGTATCCGGGGAACCAACGGACGAAATCTCCACCATGTCCTTGCCACTCTCGGCATAAAACTTAGCATTTTGTGGAAATCTCTGCACCTCGGGCAGTGTAAATTCCTCCATCATGCGGCTGTCTCCTGTTTTGGTCCGCTCGACCATGTTTCTTCGGGCCGCGCGCATTCCTGCCGCATCGAGAAGTAGTCAGTGCCAAAGCCCTCAGGCGGCGCCGTCTTTTCTTTCTCAATATATTCCTTGCGCACCATCTTCTGAAACAGGCCGTCGCCCATGAAGTGGAACACGCAGCCGGGATAGCGGCCTTGCTGAATGTCTCGCACCATATGTTGCGCGTATGTTATCATGACAGGCGCAGTCTCGAACCATTCGTCGTCGCCCTCAATCCGCACGCGCGTCGTCTTGAGCTTCTTGCCGGCATGTTTGCCGGCATGAGTTTCGCCCTGCGGGCCATATGAGCAATCGAAGCCATGGACGATGAAGCGTCTAAACCCGAGGAAATAGAGCATGACAAAGGTGCGCAGGCCGACGCTGCCCCCGCCGGGCATAAGCGCCTGATCCTTCTCCGAGGGCATATTGCGGATTTTATAGCTTTCTTCTCCGTTGAAGAGATGCCACAAGACGAGGTTATCCGGGTCGATGCGCTCGACGTACTTCGGATGACAACACGATGCCATAAAGTAATGCGTCTTGTCGGAAATACGCTTGACCATCTTCGACTTATGCAGGCGCGGGTCACATTCGACGTGCCAATCAGGCGTGATGTCGTGTTTGAGCAAGAAATCATGCGTGCCGCTGACGGAAATTACTTTGTGATGTGGATTCGCCTCGATCTGTTCGGGCAATACCTTGATTGATTCTTTGATAGACGGGCCGTAGCAGCACACAATCGCGACAGTATCAGGCCGCAGCTCATGCCGGCGAATAAATGCTGGCGCGTCCATTGATACGCGCCCAGTACGCCAGTCTATCGGCGCCTGTGGCAGCCGATTCCACGTCCGGCCGATATTGGCGGCGGTGTGGGCGTTGCGCTCCTCGTCCGATAAGACACCGACAGCCTTTAACTGGGTCATCAACGCGATCGGTTCGAGCACGAGCAGCAGGTCTTTATCTTTCCCTAGCTGGCGTCCTTCGTGCGCTTGTTCCTCGATGCGCTCGATGCGGAACGCATTATGCAGTTTTTCCTTCCAGAACTCGGTGCCTTCCTGGATGAGATGGGCGTTGCGACCGTCCTCTAGCGTTTTGTTCGCCGGCCCCATATTGACGATGGCGATCAACCGATTTCTGGTGAGCGAGCGCAAATGGCCGATAACGTCGTCTAAGCATTCCGGCTCGATATGCTCTAGTACGTCTGCGCACACGACATAATCGGCCGGTTCGGGCGGCCCGTCCTTACCTTCAACGCAGGGATCATATTCCCGCACGTCAAAGCCGGGCATGAAATCCTTTAGCCTACTGTTGGCCCCGGACCCGTAATCCAGCACCGAGGCGCCCGGCGCGGCCATGGCGGCAACAATGCCCGCGCATTGCGGGTAGCCTGAACTGAGTCCGTAATTGCCCTGCGCGTGCAAGCGGCGTTGCAGCTCATTGTACTCGCGCGTCATTAAGGGCATGGAAACGCCTCTGGCCATGCGACAAACTTAACGCACGAAAGGGCAATCCACTCCCCATCTACAAATTTGTGCGCTGTTAGCTTAGACGGATTTTCTTTATTAATAGGAAACCATCCGATGGGCTTTTTATGGCTTTCCTCTAGGGTCGGGAACGTTAGGGGCATGAGGCCCACCGCGCGAGTTCGCTACGCCATTCGTCGGCATAGGGCACGTTCTCAAAGCCGGTGAACCACGGGCCGCCATCGGTATAGTGAACCAACTTCGGCTCGTCGGCGATCTCGGTATGCCCGATGAGGAAATTCCATTTCGGGTGCAGTCTCCCGACCTCGTCGTCCCCGAGCCAGCAGAATTGGTGCAAGTCCAGGCCGCGAGCGGAATTGACCAGCTCTAGCGTCAATCGCTTGTTCGCCGGATGGTCGAGGTCGAACACCATCAGAGATGACCAATTCTTGCGGGAATAAACGGTCTGCAGTTGGCCGTCCATTTTGGTGTCGGTGTTGGGGCGATGCTCATGCTGTACGCACCACACAGCCTTTTTTTCTCCGGTAGAAACGATCTCACTGAAAAGCCGAACGAGATTGCCGCGAGCAAAAAAATCGCAATCCATAAATACAGCATAGCCACTTCCCGCCGTGAGATAGGGGACGAGAAAACGGGAGATGGCGAACTCGGTGGCCATCGGAGCTTGGGAGATGACATCGAACAGCCGCCCTAGCCGTTGTTCTGTCGGCCGCCAATACAGCCCTTGCGCACGCAAGGAATGCAGCACCAGGCCACGAATGGGATACGGTAGCGTAAGCCTTCGCCTCAGCGACTCACGGCAGACGGCGAAAGCCGCGGCCTCGCGAGGATCGAAGCCAACCCAGATGGTAACGTTTCGCATTAGCTGGCTAGCGGCCTTTGCTCGTCGTGGCAGGCGGGATCGGCGACAAAACGCCATAGCTCACCGGCGCGGATGGCGGCGATGAATTGGGCGAGCCGACGCCCACCGGGTAAGAAACCGGGCCCCGGGGGCCGAGTACCGTTTTGATGGTCGCAACGGGATATGGGCCGCACGGGCCGAGACGCGTCGAGGACGTAGATGCGTGTGATCCGGACGGACCAGCGGCCGGGCCATATCCAGAGCGGGCCATAGCAACCCCCTTGAGAATGAAAGAGGGAGCGCCTTGCGACGCTCCCTCCAGCCCCTGTCACCCCACTTAGACGGTGAACGCTGCGTCAACCACCCACAGCCCGGTGGCAACACCAACGGCAGTCGATGCCGAGGTGCCCGAAGCTGTGGTGATCAAGCGCATGTCGCCGATCTGCGCCTGCGTCGAGGCCGCCGTGCCGGTCAACTTGCCGGCCGTGCCGCTCGTATACAGACGCACGCCGACCGCGGTCGCGCCCGTGGTCTGAACAGTCAGACCACGCCCCTTAGTAGCGACCCAGCCGTAATTGGAGGCTGAAAACGCTACCTGGGCAATGCCGATCGCCGTGCCGAGGCGGGCAATGGTTACGTCGAGATTGGTCGCAGTGCCGGAAGCCCGGACCCCGACGACCGCCCCAACGCCAACCGCAGCCGATGAATAGACATACATCCATTCGCTGTTGTTGTTGCCCTTGACGGTCTCGTTCAGCGCGAAGTGCGCCGTACTGTCCACGTGGCCAAGATCAACGCCGATCTTGTCACTGGTACAAAACCAAGTGTTAGCCATTTGTTTGTTCTCCTGTGAATGTTCGGGTGAGTTATCCGGTCACTCGATCATCACGCCCTGTCGCTTGCGGTTGCTGACGGTCATATTGCCCGCCCACACAACCGGCATGACAAGCGCGTCCTGATTGACCGAACTCTTTTCCCCGAGGGGAACAAACTCACGCCCCTTCGCCGGACGGACAAACAGATAGTCCGTATTGAGGAAGTACATATGATGCGACGGGCACTGGTCGTCGTAGATGACCGGCACGTCGCCGTGGTACACAAGGTTGGTGAAGCCGACGCCGGCGCCCTTGTCGTCCATGAACCGCTGATTAGGAGTCAGCGACTCCAGATAGGCGATATACATGAACGAGTCGGCCGTCACGATGTCCGGCTTGTCGCTGCCGCGGATGACGTTGATCCAGGTGGTGTTCATGCCATGCTGGATGTTGGTCGAGGTCGCGGACGCCGACACCACGCTGGAGAAGTCATACACGTAGTTCTGCCACCACGTCTGCGAGCTGGCAGAGATGCCGCCGATGGTGTTGGTGTTGGTGTCGGCAACGAGTGCCTGCAAGCCACCGAGGTCGAGGCCGCCCGAGCCCGTGCCGTCCGCATAGAGCGAAGTGGCAAGGGTGTTCTGCAGCGACTTTTCGAGCGTGCGCATCCGGCTCTTGAGGAGGTTATGCACCGCCTCTTTGCCGGAGTTCTGGATCTGCTCCAGGCCGGTGATGACCACCGAGCCAGCGAGCTGCTTATAGACGAACTCGGCCGCCGTGTAGGTGTCGGTCGGCGAGATGTCCAACGTCTGCGCGCCGGAATAGTACATCACGGTCGAGTTCTGCGCGTACTCGATCTCTTGCACGATGGACCGGCCGGTGGCCGGCGTCTTGTTGCCCTTCTTGTTGATCTGCCGAAAAAGGGCGTTGTGGTTGGTGATGTTGTCCGCCAACGTGCCACTATACCCCTGCAGGGTCGTGGTGATGATGTCGGAGAACGAACTATTGGGGAGAGCCATTTAAGGCGTTCCTTTCTCCAATAGCTCAGGTCAGAAATACTTATCCATTGCAGCGTTAAGGTGGTCATCCAGCGACTTCGGGTCTGCTCTGCTGGCGGGAATCGAGCCGGTTGACGAGCGCACAGGTGCGGCCTTCTTGGCCTTTTCGAGAGCGGCTTTCCTTTCATCCTCAGCCGCCTTCTGGCGGGTCGCCATTTCCTGCTCCATCAACTCCTTGAACGGAGCGACGGCGAGGTCATAGGCTTGCTCCAGCGTGTCCGCTTGGCCGGCCTGCAGATAACTTGCCATGGCGGCCCGGACCCGATCGAGATGCGGGTATTTGGGCTGGCCGGCGTCGTCTTTTGCAGCGGCGAAGTCAGCAAGTTGCTGGTGAGAATGGTGAAGTTCAGCTTGCTCTTGCACCTGAGCGCGCCATTGCCGCTGTTCCTCTAGCTCGGCCTGGATGCGCTGTAGCTCTGGATTGTATTGAACCTGAGCGGGTTGCGGTTGAGCGGGCATCTGCCCGTTCGCGAAGGCTCGCAGATCAACGCCGTATTGCTGGGCGAGCTGGGCGAAGGCGGCATAGCGCTGGTGCGGCTGGCCGGTCCTTAAAGCGTGTTCCGTCTGCAGGATTGCGTTGATCATCCCGGCCGGTGTCTGGCCGATTGATGGCGCAATCTGCGTCAGGTAATCGCTAAAGGGCTCGACCGCTTTGACGAGCGGGTCCGCGGTTCGCCGATACTCGGCAATCTCGTTCGATCTGCGGGAATACTCGGCTTCGCGCGCCGCCTCGGATCGGCTCAAAAAGTCCTGAGCGTCACGCGGAAGCTTGGCGAACTGGGCCTTCTGTTCTGCCGTGTAGTTCCGTGGCGCCTCGATGGGCTTTGCAGCCGGATCGGGGGCCGCGGCCGCGGCAGCTTGTGGCGCAGCCGCAGCGGTCCCGGTCTGGGGAGGCTTTGGCTCGCCGGAAGCAAAACGGCCCCGATCATCTCGGGGCCGTTCGTCAGTCTGCGCCTTTGCCGGCGCCGCTTCCTTGTCGGGCGGCGCCTCGGGCTTGGGCGTATCCTCAAAGTCAGCGTCGTGCTTGCTGAGCGCGGCGCCAATGATGCTGTCTAATGTAACGGGCTCGGCGGTCTCAGTAGCCGCCTGGATTTCTTCCGACATGATTCCTCAATGCGTGAGCGAGACGGAGAGCATGGGGCGAGGGCGGCGCCGAGGCTTTGGCCTCGTCCGCCTTGGCAAATTCCTGGCCTACGCTCTGTGGAACGCCAGCTTCCCTGGCGAATTGTGGGTTGTGTGCCACCGCTTCCATGAAGCGGTGCTGCTTAGGAGAAACCGATGGCATCCATCCCTCCAATTTTCGGTCTGTTTTGGCGTCGGCGGCCAAGTCGGCTAATGTCGGAACCTAGCGCCTCTTATAGTCCTCGAAGGGAACGCCGGCCCTATTCGCCTCTTGCAGACGATCCCAAAACGGTGGCTTTGCTGGCCCGCTCCAGTCGTTGCCGACCTGGCGCACACCGCGGCGGCGCTCGTACTCGCGCAGGCCGCTACGCGATGTGATTTCGACGCCATCCTGTGTGCGGAACGGCGCGATGTCGCTCATAGCCTGGTAGCCAATGGGCGATGTTTGAGGCCGCTCGACCAGTCGGCCGTCCCGCATGACGTAGCGCGTGCGCATTTAGGCTTTCCAAGGCAACCGCGGATCGTTCCATGGCTCGCCGTCCGCATAAGCAACGGGCAGGTTGCCTGCGGTGGGTGTCGCATTCCACGGCATAGAGGTATTTTTCCAAGGCAGCGCAGTGCTGTTCGATGGCATTTCAATTTCTCCTCAATCTCCATTGCTCAGCCTGCATCAAGGCCGAGGCGGCGCGCACTTTTGCTTCTTGACGTGCCGAGTGTATCGTCTGGAGCCAGGGATCAGCAGCTTGCCGCCGCTGCTCCATGACTTTACGCATTGCGATGTCGCGTGCGAGCAAGGCTCTTTCGAGAGCCGTTTCGATCGGTTGCTCGTGCGGCTCGGCTTCCGGCTCAGGCTCGGGCGGCAGCTCATCGAAATCGGACAGCCGCCCGAATAGGCCCGGCGAGCGCCGACGCCTTTGCTTCCCGAACCGCGGCGGATAGGCACCGCCGACTACAGTGACCGGCCGAATGGCATCAGCGTCCGACGACAGTGCCCCAAGCGGCTCGGTGCCGAGCGGGAAATCACCTAGCATAAGCTAGTTCCCCGCTATCACCTGCCAACTGTCGTCGCGAGATTTCAAGATTGCCCACTTGCCCGCAGTCCCGGCCAGGATAGCGCTTGTGCTGGATGCCGTCAGATCAGTAACGTTTGCTGTGGAACTAACCACGGTGTTATTTTGATAATTCACGAATTGGAGTTCACGCCCAACCCACAGGGAAGCGCTCGGCAGGACCACACTTGTTGCAGTGCCGGCTTCGCATAGGAGCGTAGTGTCGTACTCATCAACGGTGTACGGCGTTGATACAACGCGCGTGCAATCGCTGACCATCTCGGATTGCTCAATTATTCGCCAGTAAGTTCCGTCGCTCTTCAGCACGGCCCAACTTCCAGCGGCCTGCTTCTCTGAAATTATTACGCCGGTGACGGAGGGAGTGGCGCCGGTGATTGTCCGCACATCATCAAGAATGCTAACGATACGCTGCAGCCCAAGCACTGATATGAACTCTAATTCGCGCCCCACATTGAGGCTAGGGTCAGGCAGGGACACCGCTTGCCACGACGCAGGCGAAGGATCGTGAGCGATCACAGTGTCGGTTGACAGCACGGTATAGAACGGCGAGACGCCGGCAGTAAGCGTGGTGAGCGCAGTAAAATTACTATAAACCGGGTCCCGCGACCAAATCAAAAGCGGGGTCAAGGTGTTGGGGATCGTCAGGCTCGTACTGTCATCCACAAGGATGTTGTTCGTGCCAAAAAAATTGGCGGTGTTCAGCAGAACAACATCCGATGCCCCGGTAAGATGAACGGTGTTGGCAACTACCTCGCTGTCAACATAAGCGCAGATGCCCTGCGGATTATCACCTTCGACTAGGATGCCATCCGTCATGCTCTCAAGGTGAACATCGCTAAACACAAACGAGCTGAGCGGCGCATCGCGCACATAGATGCCTGCCGTTGTGTTGCCAATGCCACGCCCGCCAATAGTAATACGGTTGATGTTTATAGGCCCGACGTTATCGGTACCGTTCCCGATCTTAATGCCGTAGTTCGAATCGGCGTTGGTCAGAATGATTTCGATATCAAAGTTACCAAAGTGTTCACACCCGCTGTCCCAAAACACTGCCGTGTCAAGTGAATTTTCAACAATGCAACGGAAAAGCCCGCAGCCCTCATTTGCCTGGTTGGAATATAGGCACAGCGAGCCAGCAATCAGATTGGCGTCCAGCCACATATCATAGAGCGCGGTGTCGAACACGGGACCGCTGGTGCCCCACTGAACCATCGCGGTATTTATTGGGAAACTGCTCAGGGCCTTGATCTTGGTCAGGCGCTTGTTGACGCCCTGAAGTCGCTGCGAACTCTCCATTACGATCGTATCGCTAATCCCGTAAACCGTTGGGTTGCCGCCTGTATCCGGGAAAAACACCGTGCCGCCATTGGGTATCGATGCAAGAGCGGCATTGATTGCTGCCAGGTCGTCGGTTACGCCATCACCCACAGCCCCGTATTGCCTAACGTTGACCGACCCAGGAGGAGCCTCGAAGTCCGCGGCAAGGGGCGTCAACGTCACCAGCGGCGCGGACGCGAAGCTGACCGTCGCATTGCTATTGGAGGAGAACTGCACTGACCGGGTCAGAGTTGCCCCGGACGCCGTATAAGTGCCGGTGCCGACCTCCCACGCGCTGATATTACCCGAAGCGTCGGTTAATTGCGCCGCATACGAATAGAGCGCGCCATCGACCGCGTTAGCTGATGCCGGCGTCATATAGCCCGCGGCCGCCGACGAAACCGTAAACGTCCCGACGCCGCCGGACGCCGCCCGGAACTTGCAGCGGTCAACTAGATTTGCCAATGCGGGCCTCTAAATAAGCAAAAACGTCTCATCGTCATCTTCGAGCATTTGCAGTTCGAGCAACCGCCGCGCTTCCTTCGCTTGTTCGATGAGCCGCGCGTGTATTTGCGCGTCAAGCGCCGACATGGCGTCTGTAAGCGCTTCGCTTACGTTCGATTGCTCGTTAGTCTCGACATCGGCAATCGGCTCGACGCCAATGACTTCTTCGGCAACAGCCTTCGGATCGAGGTCCGACAGGTTGCGGACAATGCCCGGCGTATGCCTTGGCTTCTTGCCATACCTCGGCGGGTAAGCGCCGCCGCCCGTGCCGGCCGTTGAATGTGTGCTTGCTGTTAGAGTAGCAGCAGTTCCAGTGAGCACATACGAACCTGAACCGGCGGCTAAACTCCAGCCATGAAGCAGAGATGCCGCCGTGCCCGAAAGCGTATAACTACCGGCACCCGCACTCAGCCGCCAAGCGTGCGTCGGTGTCGCATTAGTGCCCGTTAGGCTGTAACTGCCGCCCCCCGCAGCAAGCCGTTTTCCTAAATTTAGGTTAGCGTTAGTGCCGGTTAGCGCATATGAGCCGGCGCCTGCACTTAGCCGCCACGCATGAAGCGTGGAAGCCGCCGTACCCGTTAGCGTGTACGATCCCGCCGCGGCGCTCAGCCGCCAAGCGTGTTTCGGAGTGGCGGCTGTACCAGTTAACGCATACGAGCCGGCGCCGCCGGCGATAATCCAAGCATGGCGTAGCGTCGCCGCCGTGCCAGTGAGCGCATACGAGCCTGCATCAGCCGGCAGTAGCTTATTGATCGCGATGCCACGGCCAATGATGACCGGGCGAACATAGGTCCGGCCATATCTGGCCATAGGCTTACACTTGTACGATCATATAGGCGTAGGCATTAACTCCCGTGCCGAACTTCACGCGGATACGAGCGAACTTCGACACCTGAATTACAGGCTCGCGACCCAGTGGGAATTGCTGGATGAACTGATTTGTGGGCGCGATAAGCTGCGGGCCGGCGAGGTTACGAACGGTTGTGATTGATCCTTCACCGCTTGCGTTGTAGCCGGTCGAGGTCGTGCCGACCACAATGAGATTTGTGGTCGGATCGCCACCATTGAGGGCGTCTCCGTCCAGTTTTGTAATGTCGTTGGCGACCGACGCCGTGACCGTAGCCGCCACGTCAGTCTCAATCAGCTCGATCTTGCCCGGCGTTGCCGCGGCCGAACCATCGAATGAAATGCCCCACTCGGTGATTTTCGCGGTGATCGTCGCGGACGGCTTAACTTGCAGCAGCGTGATAATGCTGGTGCCGGTCGCAAGCGTGGCAAACGATGCCGTGGTCTGCATCGGGCCGCTGCCGATTAGATAGAGTGCCATTTTTCACCAAAAGCTTGCGCGTTTTGTCGCTTGCAAGAGTTCGACTATGCTTTGCTTTACTGCCGCGGGCGGCGTCCACGTTAGAACAACGATACCGTCACCACCCTTGCCGGTTGACGCTCGTGTGCTGCCGCCGCCGCCAGAGCCGCCATTAAAACAAGCGCCGCTGCCACCGCCATAGTTGCCGCCTGCGGCTGTTGATTGCGCGCTATTATTTGAGGCAGAAAATCCGCCGCCACCGCCGCCGGGACCGGAAGTGACCGATGGCGATGTTTGCGTCCATGCGGTTCCCGTGCCGCCAGCGCCGCCAGGCGTGCCGAGGGTCGTAGATTTCGCGCCGTGCGTGCCGCCGCCTGTCGCTCCACCATCGCCGCCATCTGAGGGGCCGGAACCCGAGGCGAGGTCAACACCATTGCCTCCGACAGCCGTCGTGCCACCCGCGCCGCCGCCGCCCGTCGCGCCTGATGTAACTCCAGTTGCGACGTTGCCGCCGCGGCCGCCGGCATGGTGAGTGGTGCCGACGCCACCGGTGCCCGCAGTACCGCCCGTTCCCGCTGGTGATGTCGATGTCGCCTGCTGCCCCGCGCCACCATGGATTGCGCCGAGCGTAGCTCCCGCCTGCGTGGTGCCGTCCCACCAAGTATCGCCGCCATTGTTCCCAGTGGTGGCAACCGAGCCACCTACGGTCGGACTAAGACCTGCCCCACCTGCGCCAGTCTGCCATGTCGCTGTTGTCGTGCCAGGGGTAGCAAAACTGAAATTGGTCGTAGCGCCATATTCGCCGCCACCGCCGCCAGAGCAAAACCCGCTTGTCCCGATGCGCTGCAGCGATGCGCCGCTACCGCCGCCGGCAACGAGTTCGACAGAATTGTTGCTGTTGTTCCAGGTCGCGTCCGACGTATAGGTGTTGTTGGTGGTGAGCGGCGTGGTCAAAAAAACGACGGTTGAAATAAAGACAAAATCCCGTTTCTGCAGCAATTCCCAGATTTCGGAATTGCTGAGATATTTTTCCGGAACGACATACTGCCATGACCGCAATGGATGCGAGCGCACCGGCTTGCCAGCCGCTACCATAGCCCCGACCAGCGCCGCAGAGGCCAGAAACGCGATGCACTTAATCCCCTGCGCGCCACTAATTGGCCGCGCGAGCCGAAAACGCCAGGGCGCGAGCCAAAGCCCCGTTTTGGGGTCTAGGCGATCATCCTCCCAATGCCGCTTGCGTTTGATCCAATCATCAATGCGCATGACGCCGTTATCTTACTTCCCAGAAAGGGCGCACATCGTCCTGGCCGACGCAAAAGCGTCTATGCTTGCGGCCACACGTACAATGAAAAATGTAGATGTCGGGCGCTTTCTCTTTCTCAGAGGAGTAGAACGCCTCAACCTCATGGTTTTCAGGATGCCGGCAGCAATGCGCGATAAGCTGATTTTGCTCCAGCGCTTCGATGTATTTGACAGGCAGCAGCCCCATCAGCTTGGCGACGGGGTGACGCTGACAGGCAAGGATATGAGACATTACGTCATTGTCCAGAGCGATGCGCCAAAGTCCAGCGTCATTGTCTCGCCCGACGCCACAGTAAACGTTGAGGCGTAATCCCAATAGGCGGCGAGATAGTTGCCCGTGGAAGTGTCGTCGTAATACGAGAAATAGCGGCCTGTCGTGCTGTTGCCCAAATTGCCGCCCGAAGCGGTCCACACCACGTCGGTCGCGGTTGCCGTCACGGTGCCGCCGGATCGTGTCGAGTTGAATGTGATATCAGACCCGCCGGTGGTGTATCCGTTTGAGCCGCTGATTTCGGTGAGATCGGACAAGGCCGTGTCAGTCGCCACAACAGGCGCATCCGTGTGGATGACCACCTTCCATGCGTCGGTCGTGCCAAAGGCGTCGATTTCCTTGTTGCACAGCACCTGCACAAAGTTTTCGTATTTGGTATAGGTCGCCATTATTGCACCGTCAGCGGCATATCATGAGCCTCGGTTATGCGCCCGTTTTCGTCGCGCACTGGGATACGGCGGCGAGGCGCTGAAAGAACTGCCCCGAGCTGCTTATGGGATTGCCCAAGTAGAGCTGCCAATTGAGCGGCGCTCTGCTGCTGGGATTGGGCCAAGGATTCCGTTAATTGCTTCATTGCCTCAGCAAACACTTGCGCCAATTGCTCCATAGCCGGGGCTATGGCCTGTTCAATTGCCGGCCCCACAGCGTCCTTCACGCCCGAGCCGTCAATTGCGACAGTGGGCTTTTTGCTGGCTTCAATCTGGCGATTAGCAATATCGCCCTGCTGGGCTAGTTTTTGCTCTTCTAGCTCTCGGTCTTGGACAAGTTTTTGCCCATGCATTTCACGCTGCTGGCCCAGCTTGACGTGCTCCAATTCTATTGCACGCCCGTGCTTTTCGCGCTCGAACTCCATTTGCTGCGCGTGCTTCTCGCGCTCCAACTGCATTTCCTGATTGGCCAGCGCCGCCTTATGATTCCGATCCAGTTCGGCCAAGGCCGACTTGTGATGGAGTTCCTGTTCGGCGAGCGCGGCTTGATTTTGGGCTTTGCCCTCCTCGATCTGCATCTCCATCTGCCGAGCCTGCAACTCGGTCTGCGAGCGTATCTGCTCAGGGCTTGGTGACGGTTGATATTGGTTTTGTGCGGCGCGCTGCTCCATGACTATCGCAGCCTGGTCGATCGCATCCTCAATCGGTCGCGTCGACTTGAAGCCGCCCAGCCCGAACTTCAACAGCTCGAACGCCAGCGGCATCATCACCGGCTCTTGCGCCGTGATCGGCCCCCAGCCCTCGATAAAGGCGGTTAACGCCTGGATCATCTGCCCGCGCGACTGCTGCTCGAGCTGCTGATCCTCGAACACCGTGCTGTCGGTCTCGATGTCGATGCGGTATGAGCGCAGCTTGTCGGTGCGCAGCACTTGCACGACTTCCGGCGTGATAGTCTTGCCAGTGATCTGCTGCAGAATGTCGGGCTGGAAATGCTCGGCGATGATCTCCGCCTTGATGCGGTGCAAATCGCGTATCCAGCGCTGGATTGAGCGCTGGCGCCGCATCATCCGCTGCGAGCCGTACTGCGACTTGAGCTTTTGGGCTCCTAGTGTTTCCTGAGAATCCGACGCGCCACGCATGATGTCGGCAATGCCGACGATTTCCCAAATGGACTGCAGCAAAGCGTCGCGCTGCTGGTAGAGCTGAACGAGGACGCCAGCCGTTACCGATATATCCTCGGCCTGGAAAGCGGCTTGCAGGCCGCCTTTCTGCATTAGCGAGCCGTAGTTCTCGACCGGCAGGAATTGGTTATCGGTTGCCGACGCGAGCCGCGACAGTTCCTTAATGCTTTGATCGTAAACACCGCGGCGCTTGAGCGCCTTGGTCAGTCGCGAAATACGCTGAATGATCTCGTCAAGATCGTCAGCTTGGTCCTTGTAGACAAAGAACTCGGGCTCGGGGACAACGGTGTCAGTAGTGGCGTAATAGCTAATTGGTTCCGGACAGGGGAAGAAGCCCTCGAGCCCATAGGGATCGTCGTCGGATCGGAGGCAGCGCTTGTACGCCTCAACGATCCAATAGCGTTTGCGGGTGACAATATCCCAGATTTCCCAAACTTCGGCCTTTTTGGTGGAGTCCGGCGTGTTTTTGCGGTCATCAATCTCTGGCGCCCAATTTAGCGGAACATCTTTACCGTCCGCGCCGAAATTGGCAAGCAGCTCATCGCGGTTCATGCGATGGCGAAATGCGATCCAGCCGTTTTTCTCAATGTCGGCCCAAGTGCGGGCCGGCATGCAGCGAAAATCCTTCCAATAGATATAGCTCTCGCGGAGGATTTGGTCAGTGATGAACGTCTGCTTGGTGTCCGGGTCCTGGCGCAACACCGGCTCATAGTCGATCCGCACCGTACCGCGGCCGGGCAGCAGATAATCCTTTAGTGCGTCCTCGATCGGCTTGTCGCCGTAGGTTTCGTTGCAGTAGACGAGCGTCGACTCGATGATTTCAGCGACTTCTTCGCTTGTCGGGTCGCTTTGCGTATAACGGCGGCGAACATCAGGCGTTGCCATCTTGCCGTACAGCGCTGCGAGCAGCAGTTCCGTGTTGCTGTAGAGCACATTGAAGCGCTTGGCATGGCGGCCACCAGAGCGCGTGTCGTCCGATTTCTCCGTCTTGTACCGGCGCAGCACCCGCTTGCCGTTATCGAGAAAGTCTTTGTGGTCCTTATGGCTGAGGTCTAGCTGCTCATCCCAATACTTCGCGAGCTGTTCCGGCGTTTTGGTTTCGGCCGCTGAGTCTGGCTGCTCCGTGTTCGAGGGAACAGCGTCGTTAATTGTGGCCATTCTAAGCAAAACTCTGCGGTGCGTTGCTGAAACACGCGGCGCCGAGCGCCTGCGCGTCCTTCATTCCTGCCGGGACGCCGCGGGACACAAAAGCGGCCGCATCGGCCCAGCATTCGGTCATCGAGCGTTCCTCGATGCGCATATGCACGTCTCGCTCGCCTGGCGGCATGACGACCGTCAGCAGCAGAAAGACAGTGATGGCCATGTAGCCCCCAAAAGAAAAACCCCGCCGAAGCGGGGCTAAGTCGTCAGTCTGGCTTAGTCCTTAGTGCCGATGCCGGCCGTGCGATTGCCGCGTCTGCCGCTTCATGGCGTGCTCAGCGATTTCGGCCGATGGCGCTTCCACTTTGGGCTCGCCGTTGGCTTGTTCCTTCAGGCTGGCGACCTCGCGCTTGAGTTCCGCCACCTTGATTTCTAGCGTCTTGATCCGGTGTTCCATTTGGCTCCTCATGCCGCTTCGTCGTCGAACGTGTCACGTATCATCTGTTCAATCGACTTCGGCTTGAGTAGTTCCGCAATCGGGTCTGGCTTGTCCTCTTCGCCTGTCATTTCGCGCCAAGCCATGGCGAGATAGCGAAAGGCGTCGGCTGAATGCGAGGTCCAATCGTGCCGCGGCTCATCGCGGAACGTCTTTTTCATTGTGTCGTAGTCGGCCCTATACTGCCTTAGTGCTTCAAGGCCGTGGGCGCATTTAGTTCTGTCAAACACACAACGAGGCAGTGTGACCCGGGCGGCGTTGATTCCGTCCATTTTAGTATGCAAAGGGACGATCCGAGGTCTTCGGCCCAGCTGGATAAGTGTTTCAACGCGTGTGCGGCCAGTTCCAGGGTCTCTCATTCGAGCATCGTGTGGCAACCAATCGACCTCATAGCTATACGGTCGTCGGGCCAACTCGTCGGCATAGTGCGGAAGCGCCTTTCCAGAGTTTTCGTAGTGGTCGATTACATGGACAAGGCCATTAACCACCTGAAAGACCCAGATAGCAGTGGGATCGCCGATACCTAAATCCCAAGCCGTATGGACCGGCAAAGCGCTATCAACTGGTAGATTGCGTATCCGCCCGGTTCGCTCAGCGTCAGCCAGTTCGGACGCGAAATAAGCACCCCTGATCGCCGCCTCGAAGGAGCATTCGAACTCTTGCTCGTATTCTTCCGGCGTCATGCTCTGGCGAGCGCTTTCAAGTTCGCCCGGCTTGAAGCCCGGCGCGCCCGTCACGCTCGCCGGTAGGACGACGCTGTACCACTCTTGCGGATGCGCCTTGGCTTCCTGCAGTCGTTCCCAGAATGCGTTTTTGCCCTTCGGCGTGCCGATATAGACCGACCATCCATCGCGGCTCGCTAGCATCGGCCGCACGACCTCGCCCGCCACATTGCTATGCATGTCGGCGAACTCGTCCATCACCACGCCGTCAAGGTAGGCACCGCGGAGCCGGTCAGGGTTATCCGCACCGTGCAGGCGGATCGAAGCCCCGTTCACGAGCCTAACGCGAAGCTCGTTCTGGTTCACGTCCACCGCTACGTCCTTGGCGTAGCGTTGCAGATAATCCCACATGACTTCCTTGGCCTGGCCGAGGAGCGGGGCGATGTAGGCATAGCGCGAATGCGGGCGGCTTGAGCACAGCGCCCGCCGCAGCATGTCATTGATCGTCGCGACTGATTTCCCGCACTGCCGATGCGCCACCACGATCGCGTGACGCTGCGTCCTGGCATGGAACGGCCGAAAGATGTCCCGTGGCGAATACGGGATCGTGATGGTGCTCAATACCCGCCCGGCCCCTTAGCCTGCAGCGCTCGCGCCATTGCCATCCGGTTCACCGGCGCGGCCATCGGTGATGGTGTTGCTCCCGGCATCCCGCCTGGAGGTTGTCCCATGCCCGGCGGCTGGCCTCCCTGCGGGGCAGAGAAGGCCGTGGGTGCGAGTGGTGCCGGTCCCTCGGCCGGCACAGGCGGAGCACCCGGAACGGGCATGGGTGACGTTCCTGGCGCGGAATTGACGGCAATGCCCGGAACGCCGGGACGGCGCATCGGTGCCGCATAGGCGCCGCTAGGATACATCGGCATGGCCATTCGCTATTCCTTCAGTTCAAAGCGTTCGGGATGTTCGGGATCGTAGGGTGGGATACCCAACCGACGTGCTAAAGGATTTGGATTGAGCAATTCCTGCTTTTCCATCTCAACTATGCGCTTATCCAGCGCGTCGATGGCTGACTTCAGGAACTCGTCCACTCATTCCTCCCAGCGCACGATGAGCGCGCCTGTGTGTTCCAAGGTGCCGTCTTGGAGGGGCTTGCCATGGCCGCGATCAATCACATCCCGTGCCGCCGCCACCCGCGCAGCCGGCGGAGCGCTTGGCTCATTGGCAATCCCAACAAGAACGCGCAGCATCGTCTCCGTGTGAGAACGTGCCATTGAGCGAATATCGACAACGGATTTAGCTTTTCGCGGCATGATACTTAGCGGAAATCAGGTTCCCTGGAGTTTCACGTGAAATCGTAGCCTGCGATTGTCCACAGCACGAGGATAATGCCGATGCCGACTGCGATCAGGTTCGTCATGTTGAGGTCTGTAACATTTCGTGAATCAGGGTGATCAATTTTGAGCAGCGCCATTGAGTGCTGCCGTCCGTTAATCCGCCATTGCTTGCAACTTGGAGATTTCCCGATGGACGACGATCCCGAACTATTCGTGCGTAATGCCGACATGTGTCTGCGCTGGGCGAGGACAGCCCGCGATGAGGAAGCTCGCGAGGCTTTCGTGAATCTGGCCCGCACTTGGCTTGTGGCCGATGTAACGAAAAGGGCGGCGCCCCAACAGGGGCCGCCCGCCAAGTCGCCATAAGGGAGGAAGTCCACTCGCAACACCTGCGAGCATAATCGCGCTAAGTGATTTGCCAGACCGCCGTCAAGATACCTTGACGGTCCGGTCATCCCATTTCCCCAAGTTGCTTGGCTATAGCTTCCTTCACTGCGCCCTCCAGCGATTCCACCTGCATTCCGCGCGTGATCATGGCCAGTATTTGCGAATTGCGAGAAATATCGGCTTCCTTTGCTCGTTTTTCTATTTCGCGGAGCAGTTTTTCGGGCACTCTGAATTTAACCTGAAAGCTCATGCCATCCCCCACAACTTTGCCAAAGTCTGCAGGCATTCCCGCAGCCGACCCCCGAGATATTTCAGCCGCGCCTCGCGCATATCGCCTTGCAGGTAGGCGACTTGCTTGAGCGTCAGCCCATCTGCAAGAGTGCTGCGGATTAGCATATTCCCTTCTTCGCCAAGCTCTGCCCTGGCCTTCTCTATTTCTCTGTACGCGTCCATTCGGCCATCGGTAATGTCCGCTCTAGTAGCCCCATGCCCGTCAACAGGTTCTTTGGTAGGGTCCATAGCCTGCAGAGCACCAATACCAGTACGATGCCAATACTCTTGCCAGCGACGCCCAGCATCATGCTCGGTGAGAGTAATATAGCCGCGGTTTTTGTGGCTCCCGAGAATATCATAATCTAGCAGGCGCAAGGCGGCGATCTTGCCGCCAGCATTGACATATTCCCCGCTTATGACTTCGCCGGGATTGTCTATTTCATCCAAAATTACATTTTTCCGCCCCGGCAAATCCTCCGCTATCCGGCGGTACGCGTCACGCCCGTATGGTGGTTGTCTGCGGCGCTTCGCCATTTCCATCCTCATAGGGATTGCCTCATTTTTTCGTCGTGACGAGCACGCAACCGCGCAAATTCCTCATCGCTTACTACCACTCGCGGCGTGAGTTCAGGCCCTTCGTCCGCCCAGCGGCCAGCATTGAGCCAAGTCGCCGGATGCGGAATGAACTTCGGTTCCGTCCACAAAGGGGCTTGGCGAGCGACCGCTTCGATAATCGTGTCGATCGAGGTTTCCCTCAGCGCCTTCGCTAGCGCCTTCTCGGCCACCTTCTTTCCTACCTTCCGTGGATAGCTTTCCCAAAATCGCTCAAACTCGTTTGAGCGAGATTCTTTCTCTTTCTCTACCTCTGTCTCTCTCTCTCTCTCTGGTGCATCATCATGATATCGCGGCGATATCGCATTGATATCGTCCTGATACAGCCAATGAGAAAGCCTGATAAGCAGCTGTTCTGTCTTGGTTTCTGTCATGCGGAGGCGGAAAGAGAGTTTGCGAATGTCCGGAAGCGCACCCGTGTCCTCACTGGCTATCACCCAAATCATGGTAAGATGTTTTGCATCATCGCCATCCAGATCGTGCCAATCGGGATCATCCAAAATATCCCGATACAGCTTGATCCACGGCGGACGCCGGTCCTTAAAGTGCTGGAATTTATGCCAGTTCTTTATCCGCCACGTCATCTGCGCATCTGCTCTAGTGCGGATTGGCCACTGCCTGGCTTCGGATCGCCGCAAAGAAGGCTGCCCATAGTGTCGGGAAGGTTCATTCGCCGATTGCGCTCCTCTAGGACCTCAGAGGGCGCCAAGTCCTTTTGCACGATAGGGCGATAGCTACCGCTCCCTGGCGTCGGCATCTGTATGCCCCGGCGCCGCAAACGACGCATCCGGCCCGCAACCGAATTTTCCGAGCGCCCTAAGCGTTTCGCTATCACCGGACCTGGAACGCCCCGCCGCCACATTTCCAGCGCCGCGCTACTTTCCTCACTTTTCCATTTTACTTCTCGGCTCATCGTATGCCCCGTCATGCCACGAAAGTTCCGTCATCACCTCGCACTGACGAAAATCTGCCCGCCGTATCCTTCCGGCGCGCGCGATACATAGAGAACGGGTACAGCTCGACACACATGCTCACCCATCGCTCAAGCGGGTCAGACCGCCGCAAAAGACTTCCAAGCTCCGCCCCCAACCACTCCAATTTGCGACACGCGTGCAACACCGTGGTATGATCACGGCCGCCGAATCGCCGCCCTATTTCCGGCAGACTGTCGTTGCGGAGCAATTTAGAAAGAAGCATGGCGACCTGCCGAGCCTGAACGATCGGCATATCGCGTCGCCGCGATGTCAGTTCATCAAAGCCAACGCCATAACCGCTTGCGCATTCGCGTTGAATTTGTCTGATTGACGGCCTGAGTTCTATCGCGAGGCCGGTAGCGCGTACCACGCTGGCAACTTGGTAGATTAGCTCCGCTGCGGACCTGCGCAGCCCCGCCTGATTGTAATAGTTCAAGCTCCACGCATTAAGCGGCGCGGCCGGTGCTGACTCTGGCGCCCGCATCTTGCGCCGCTCGCGCAAGGCTTTTGCATGGCGTCGGAAGTCCTCTGCCGTCCGAAGATCGGCAACAGCAATCTCAGGCATTTCCCCTCCCAGGGTTTGACTACACGACTAAACTCTCATTCGGACCGAACCCAAACGATTGCCGACTTGCCGGACTTGTTCTGACGCCGCTGGCCGCTGTCTTTGATGAGAGACATGCGGGCGAGTTCAGCGACACGCGGGCGGATGGTGAGAATGTCCTGCTTGAGAGCCGCCGCTACCTCATCGGCCGTCATTCCGGTGCCGCGCATGATGCGTATTTCAAATAGCGCGCGCTCGCGGAGATTGGCGGCTTTCGGCTGCACAGCATCGGCCGCGGCTTTCGATGTGTCCCGCGCTCGGAAGCCGGGCCAGTTGGGATAGTCGAGGAGTGATAATTGATCATCCATCGCCGAATATCTCGTGCATCGTTGCTTCGACTACGCAGTACGGCGGCTCGAACTCACCACTGAGCCATCTGGCAGCAGTTCTCTCATTGACGCGAGCAACAGACGCTAGGTGCGCAGCAGTTTTGAGCGGCCATAAGAACTTGGCGACCCTTCCGAATTTTCTGCTGACAATTTTGTCAGCCCCCTGCCGAATTTGCCGTTCGATTAGCCGCGCTTCGGCAACTCTTTCCTCGTACACGGAACGCATGACGCAACCCCATCCCCTTGCCTGCGGACACTGCACCCCCCGACACCCCCACCGCAGGCAGAAGCGGGCGAGCTGGAGAAATCCGGCTCGCCCGTGGGGTGTCGGGGAATTTTTTCAAGTGTCACAAATCGCACTAGACGTTGTGTCACAACGTCGTAACACTCTTTCTTGGAGGCGACCGACCAAGAAGGAATTGCAAAATGGGAGTATTGAAGTTTCATGCGGGCCATAGGTCCGGCCGAAGTTCCGTTCGCGGAACCCCAGTTTCACGCTCGATGGCTGACACGAACTCCGCGGGAACGCCCTTCTTAGAGCGCGTAAGCCAGTACCAGACCTGTGACTGCGTGGTGCCAATCCGGTCGGCCAAGGGCTTTTGCCCTCCAACGACCTCGCAGGCGCGGCGTAATGCTTCTGAAGCCATGCGTCTAGAAAACCCAAATTTGGGTAATTGTCAACCTAAAAATACGTTGGCGACACGGAACCTAGAATTAGGTAGGTTCCCGCCAATGGAACTTCGGGACAAAAAGGCGTTCGCGCGCCGCCTGCTAGAGCGCATGGATGAGATGCCGATTAATCAATCGGAACTCGCTATGGTCCTTGGGACCAATCAGTCCAGCGTTTACAACTGGCTTCAGGGCACCATTCCAAGAGGCGACCGACTTGAGGATCTGGCGGATGCCCTCAGCGTAACCACGCGCTGGCTATTAAAGGGCATTGAGCCGAAATTCGCCCGGGATGGCGAAAAAATCGAAACGGCGAAAATCACCGAGATTATTGAGACAGTTCCGCCGGACAAGCGGAAGCTGATTTTGCGGCTTGCAAAAAAGTTTGCCGCCTAACCAAATTTAGGTTGACACCTACCCAGATTTAAGTATGGTGGCTCCCGTCCATTGGGAACGGGAGCCATCAGTGACCCACGACATGCTGGTGTTTGGCGTCGGCTTTGCCTCGGCGGTCATTCTGATCGTCGGGCTCGTGATCACGCGGCCATGGAGATAGCCATGGGCAATTACGACACCTGGAAAACCACCAACCCCGATGACGAATGGCTCGGCCCTGAACCGTATGCCGAGGCCTTAGGCGACCGCCCATGCGATTTCGAGACGTTCAGCGGTGAATGTCTGACCTGCGGCGCACGTCTCGGCGAGCCCTGCGAACTCGGATGGGAGGAGTAAGTCATGGAAAGCGAACAGACTGCGGAACTCGCCACCGCGCTCGCCAAGGCGCAGAGCGCTATGGGGCCGGCAATCATCAACCGAGTAAATCCGCACTTTAAGAACCGTTATGCGGACCTCGCGGCGGTGTTCACGGCTATCAAGCCAATCCACGACAACGGGCTTAGTTTTACCCAGACGACGCAGTTCCGGGATGGCGCCTTTATCCTGCGGACCACGCTGCGCCACACTAGCGGCCAATGGATCGCGAGCGAATATCCTCTTCCGCTGAACGCCAAGCCGCAGGAAGTGGGATCGGCGCTCACCTACGCCAAGCGCTATTCCCTGTCGGCGCTTGTTGGTATCGCCGCCGACGAGGATGACGACGGCGAGGCGACGCGAAAGCGGAACGGTAACGGCGAGCACCACGTCGAGGAAACCGGGGAGCTGATAACCCCGGAGCAAATCCAGACGCTACGCGCCGCTCTCAAGGTTCGAGAACTCGACGAGGACGAATGGAAAAAGCGAGCGGGCAAAGCGCTCAAGGCCCCGATTGCGGATTTAGGCGACATCCCCGCTAGTGCTTTTCAACGGTGCTTGAATGACGTTCGCAACGCTGGAGCGCCGCAATGAACGATCTCCAGCGCACGTCCGAATGGTACACCACGCGCCTCGGCAAGCTCACCGGCTCCCGCATTGCTGATGCGACGGCAAAGACAAAAACCGGATGGGGCGCATCACGCGCCAACTATATGGCCGAGCTACTGATCGAGCGGCTAACGGGCCTGCCTACCGAACGCTACACAAATGCGGCGATGGATTGGGGCACCCAATTCGAGCCGGAAGCGCTTGCCGTTTATGAAGGCCGCAGCCTCGACGTAATCACGCTGACCGGCTTCGTCCCCCACCCCGATATTCTCATGTCGGGATGCTCGCCGGACGCCCTGGTAGCCATAGATGGGATGGCTGAAATCAAATGCCCCAATACGGCAACGCACGTCGACACTGTGCTCGGCGCGCCGATCGACGAGCGATACATCAAACAGATGCAATGGCAGATGGCTTGCTGCGGTCGCGCCTGGTGCGATTGGGTTAGCTATGATCCGCGCCTACCGGAAAAGCTTCGGATTGTCGTTCGCCGCGTCGACCGCGACGATAAGCTGATCGCCAAGCTCGAAGGCGAAGCCGGTATCTTCCTCGCCGAACTCGCCGAGAAGTGCCGTCGCCTCTCCGCAATGATCGAAGGCAATGACGATACCACGCTGCGCCAGCTTAAAGCCTCAGTGGGATTGACAGCATGACCGACCACGCCGCCTTCCGTGCCACATATAGCGATTTCCGCCTGATCAAAACGCGGAAGGTGGCGCAATTCGTCTTTGAAGTGCCGCTCGAAGACTGCAACACGGCTCTTAATGCCATGGGCGGGATGCCCAATCCAGCGGCGGAAGTATGGTGTGCAGTAGCTAGACTTGATCCGGCACAGAGCCACCCGCCGGATCAGCCCGCGCCGGAGTTAAACCCCAGCACGACTCCCGCTCCGGCGCGGGTCACTTCTCTCGCACAGATAGCGGGAATCCTATGTACCGATCCGTTGTTCCAAAAATATATGGGATGCAAAGACGAGGACAGCGCTGCGCGCGCAGTCCGAAACTACTGCTACGTCAAATCCCGCTCGGAAATCAAAGTCGGGACTGAAGCGGGGGAGGCGTTTGAGGAGCTATGCCGCGAATTTCGCAACTGGCGCGACGCCGACAAATACGTGGAGAGACCAACATGACCGAAAGTCACGCTCAGCGCACCATTCGCCACGGCATCGCGGCGATACTTTCAGAAGAGCGCCTTACTGAGGACACCCTCAGGCTGGCGTACGCCATGCTGGGAAGTTTGATAGAGGGCCTACCGTTCCCAGTTACTCCTGAAGATTTGGACGCAATCGAATCTGCGTCATCGGCCACCCCCGATGGTCCCCCAGCCTCCCAAGGCCGGTGATGCAGACGCCGGCCGGCGTGAACGTGGGTCCGCGTCGGCCGGCACCTTCGAGGACCGCGCTATGAAGCGCCAGAAATCAGACGCTTACCTATCGTTTATCCGGCTGCTGCCGTGTGTCATCTGCGGCGATAATACTTCGGTGGAGGCTGCGCATATCCGATTTGCAGACCCGCGTGCCGCCAAGCGGCCAACGGGAATGGGAGAGCGACCGGATGATGTGTGGGCACTTCCGGTCTGCGGGGATCACCACCGGTTGCAGCACACGGCCAACGAACGCCTGTTCTGGGAAAGGGCGGGAATAGACCCGATCTTTATCGCGCTGGCGCTCAATCGGATAGCCGGGAACTGCGAACTTGGAACTGTCATCGTGGAGAATGCGGGGAGGGAGCGATAGATGGAACTCACCATAGCAGACGTAAACGACTTTATAAACCATGTTGACGAGGAGGTGCTCGACCAAATTGTTATAGCGGCAGTCCGAGCAAATAAAGTCGCGCTAGAGATAATGGACGAAATCGCCCATATAGCCCTGAAAAGTATAGTCGACAGTTGGCAAGCTAATTTTGATGACGGCTACGAAGGAGACAAAGAGATGGAGCGCAAAATGCTGCCCCATCTGAATTGCGTCATTGATTATCTTGAACAGAGGAAGGAAGAAAGATGACCAGAGAGCGAGAGTACGACGTTTCTGTGAGGGCCATTCTCGCCCTTATCAGAAATGTCGCCAGGAGCGAAGGCAGGACGGCCGCGTTTAGGTACGTTTATGCCCATCACGACGCTGGGCTTATCTTTCTTAAGGAAGAAAGAGGCCAGGAACCGACATATAATTTCGCCCAGGGCCGCGCCGACGACATCATCACGCCGAGCCTAGCGAAATGAGCCTGCACCATATCGCCGTAACGCATATCGCTTTCGCTCTGGCGATCGTCTTGGCCGTAGTTGTCATTGCTACGTCGAGGCCGACGCTATGACTGAGTGCGCAGAGAACAACTGCGGGATAGCGAACAACATGGACCTTACACGGTCAACCACTGCCGAGAAGAAAGCCATGGCAGCAGTGCTCTACAAAACTGGCAAATGGACGCTAGAGGGGCTAGGGAAGAAGTTCGGCGTGACGCACGTAGCTGTCAGTAAATGGTTAAATGTAACCGAGGTTACAAATCAAAAACACGCCAAGACCGCAGCCAATCCGAAGGGCGCTGGGCGCCCAAGGGGCAGGAAGAAAAAGGCCTCGCCCAAGATTGAAAAAGTTATCGACGCTGTTGAAGCGCGCGTGCGCGCCGGAGAGACGGTTCCTCGCAAGGATATTGCCGATGCATTTGGTGTTGGTTCGCACACAGTCCAGATCGCCCACGCGCGGGTCATGGGGCGAATAGAGACCGAAACCGCTCAAATCCGGCCTGAAGATTTATCGCTTACGGCGCAGCAAAAACTAGAGGTCGCCATACGCCAACGCGAGCGCGCGTTGGAGCGGGAGTTTAACCAGCGAGTCATGAAGGAAGTTGAACACCGAATGGAAACGATGGTCCTGCCCGCATGGAAAAAGACCATTGACTGGGCCAAGGCGGTGCGACAGCGCGAGAAAGGCATTCTGACTGCGGCCGAATATAAACTCCTAAGGTCGTGCCTGCACCCCGACCGTGTTCAAGATGCCGACACAAAAACCAAGTTCACCGAAGCATTCAGCATCCTCGAAAGGATGGAAAAGTTTCTCTGTGCCCCAGAGAAAGAGCCTCCCGCCAAGTTTCCTCGCACTTGGCAAGAGGCGCAATCATTCGCATAGCGAGAGGACAGCAAAGATGAACATCGTAAACGTACCGAAGGACGGCAAGGACTTAGCGGCGCGCATCGGAAAAGGCGCAAAGCAATTGCCTCTGTCGCATTACACCCGCTCCTACCTCATTGAGGCTTACGACAATGGGGAACTGCGCCCCCTGGTATTGGCCTTCAATGGCGAGAACAGCCACGGCAGCGTAAAAAACGACGGGATCGTGTTGGCGACTGAAGTGATCCGGATGGCGCAGGAGAAAGCCGACCACAATATCCCCAACCACGCGGGACGTGTGGCGGCGGCCCTCAATCATAACCGTCGCCAAGGCGGGATCGGCCCCAAGCAACTCCTTCTAGCTTCGAAGGGCGAATGATCGAACAGCTCCTTTCCAAGCGCCAGGTTTTTGAACGGTTGAGCGTGGGCAAATCCACGCTTGACCGCTGGCGCCGCTATCGCTCCTTCCCTGCTCCGCTTAAGGTTGCGGGGCTGAATCGGTGGAGAACTTCGGAAATCGAGCAATGGCTCTCGGCTAACGCTGGGCTAAGGATGGATGCGGGTTTGCCGGGTCCAACAGGGTCTGGGGTGGTCCACGCAAATCCCAAGTAAGACGATGATTTTCCTTGAGAATGGGGCGGTCTGGGCTGGCGTGGTCCGGCTACGCCGCTTAACCTTTTCTTAAAGAAAGCATTCTCGTTAAGTGATTGTTTTATAATAGAAAACGCCTTAACGGGCGTTGGCCAGCTAAGGCATGGCTAACGTTCAGGCGCCGCTAGGGTGAATTTGTGACCAATGCCGCCGCCAGTGCCGCAGCCATTGCGGCGCGGCGGCATTGGTCAACTGAATGCGCGTCCAGTCCGCGCCACGAATCCCAGACGGCGCGATATGCCTCAATGGCGATGTGCAGCCGCTTGTCACGGACCCGTATTTCTTCCTCTTGCTCAGCGACGGTCACAACGGTTCCTAGTCCTTCAGTTTTGTTTCGCGAACTTTGTAGCAGGCGTGGACGATCCAGCCGCCGATGATGGCACATATGAGATCATGGGCGATACTTGGACAACCCCACAGCCAATCCATCAGCGCTCCTGCTTACCAGACTAATTTGGCGAATAGTCGCCAGTTTCGTAAACGTCTAGCCACGCATCGTCGGTCAAAAGGAATGGACCGGCGCAGAACACTTCCCAAAACCACAGCGGGGTGTCCTGGCGGAAGCATGGAGCCTTAATCGTTTTCACGGCGCCTCCTCGCTGCTAGGTTAGCATTCGTGAACAGATAGCCGCCGCCAGATAAAGCGCCAGCCTAGCAATTTGCGCACCCGCCAAAAGCCGAGACGCTCCGAACAAAGACCGACAGCGCGGGGCGGCCTTACCGTCATTTGTCCTAGAGGGCATCGGAAGATCACGCCGCCGAAGTCAGACCAAAAAATTCCCCATAGCTGCATA
>Ga0070689_100000214_pt1 | contig 34779 bp, 17 predicted proteins | sample KBSS23HmetaG_FD_64669 | JGI IMG/M metagenome (GOLD analysis project Ga0070689, IMG submission 64669) | Switchgrass rhizosphere microbial communities from Kellogg Biological Station, Michigan, USA - KBS S2-3H metaG | ecosystem: Host-associated > Plants > Roots > Rhizosphere ...
AGAAAAACTGGCCGCGAGCATCAACCCGAGTCGAATCGTTGAAACTTGAAGACGCTGTAGGAAGATCACCGAGCCTTTTTACCGAAACGTCGACCTGACCGTTTGCTGGTATTGGTCCTCCATTCACTTTTACGACTCCCTGAATCGCGCCACTCGCATAGTTGACGATGACCCGCAGTCCGGTAATTTGCTCCCGGTCTTTAAGCTCGATGCCCTGCGGCTGCGCAACGCCGGCCCGCTCGACGCGGACGACGTAGAATCTCCGCGCGTTAATACCAAAACTCAAAACACCCGCTTGCAAGCCGCCGAGCCGAAAACCTCCATTCTGGTTGATGGTCGACGACGAAGTCGAGGTGCTGGCAAAGTCCGGGCTCAAAACGTGAGCGTAGAGGCGCGCTTTCCATAGCCTTTCATGAATCGTTTTGTCATCAGTGCCTTCCAGAACGATCACGCCCGAGGCACTTGTACCTTTTATTGTCTTAATTATTAAGCCGGTTACATCCCGATCGATCACTTCAAACCGTTCGTACTCAGAGCGCCAGTCGCTGTCAGGTGGCACGTCGACAAAAACTGCGTACTTTCCCGGCGGGAGATTCTCGAATTTGAATTCCCCATCTTTGTTGGAAACTGCTCCGGTACTGAGCGAGACAGTGCTATTTTCGCTGACATATTTTTGTACGCCATAAGATACGTTCGCTATTGGCTGGCCAGTCTCGCCGTCGATAATCCGACCATACACGGTGTAGTTAGCGGTCAACTCAGGAAGAGTGATATCAACGTCGGTCGCTTCGCTACCTTCAGACACTTCGATGATCGTCGCCTGCGAAGCTTCTGTGGCTGCCGGATGAAATGCGCGCCTGTAACCACCGCCGCGCGAGCCAAACTCACCTTCGTCTTTTCCCGCTGCAATCTTGTACTTGCCGGGAGAAATACCAAACAAACGATAGATGCCGCGGTCGTCAGTGCGTATCTGCGTCCGGAGATAGCTGTTCCTAAAGTCCACTGGAACAAGTGAGATCTGTTCTTCAATCAGTGGACGGCCGTCGGTATCGGTAACTTTTCCTGTAATGACGCCACCGCGCGCGAGGGCAAAATCAACATTCTCCACCGCTTCACTTTTGCTAATCAGGAACGTCTTATTACCGTCAGACTCAGACGCGGGAATGAGACCTGGGGCCGCTACCGTGAGCACATATTTTCCGGGACCAACATTTGTGATTCTGTAGTTTCCCTGATCGTCAGTGAGTGCGCGTTGACCGGTGGGTTGCCGGGACGACTCCTCGACGCGAATCAGCCCGACCGTAATTCCTTTAGCGCCTTTGCCTTTGATCGTGACCCTGCCGCTAAAGGTCGCGCCCGGACGTTTCTCAGGACCACTCTGCGAGCGCGCATCGATAACGACAGCGAAGATAAGCAACATGCATGCGATTGCCTGGTGGGTCGAGGAAGCCATAGTGAGTTTCGCCTTTCAGACTCATGATAATCGAGGACTCTAAGGTTGCTCAACGGCTTTGCTTGAAAAGTCGAAAATTATTCTTGGATCGGGTCAGTACAGGAGCGGTAGCGACCTGGCCATTTCAGACTCACAAATTTGAAAGGCGCGATGGAGTACGGTTGCTGATTGCAGGCTCAGGCGTAAAGTCTTCTCCGGGATTGATGAATTGATTGCGTTCGAAGTTGTACTGCTTATCGTAAAGTTGCCGGTACCGGCCATTTGCTCCCAGCAAATCTTCGTGCGTGCCACGCTCGACGATCTCGCCGCCTTCCAGAACCAGGATCTGATCGGCGCTGCGAATTGTTGAAAGCCGGTGCGCGATAACGAAGGTTGTCCGGCCTCGCCTCAATGAACGTAGCCCATCCTGAATCATCGCCTCACTTTCACTGTCCAGACTCGAAGTGGCTTCATCCAGAATCAGCAATTTCGGATCGGCCAGAATAGCCCGCGCGATTGCTATGCGTTGACGTTGACCGCCCGATAGCTTGACTCCGCGTTCACCTACAATCGTGTCGTACTTCTGCTCGAATTTTTCGATGAACTCTTCACAATGAGCAATCCGGCTCACCTCCTTAATTTCATCCATCGTTGCGTGCGGATTTGAAAAGGAAATGTTTTCGGCAATGGTGCCGTCAAACAAGAAGTTATCCTGCATTACCACGCCCAGGTAAGAACGAAAATCGCGCAGCCGTAAAGACTGCAGGTCCTTGCCATCAATTCTGATTGTCCCCGAAAGCGGTTGATTGAAATTCATCGCGAGACTGATGAGTGTGCTCTTGCCTGAGCCACTGGGACCAACCAGCGCGGTGGTTGAACCGGCCGGCGCCGTGAAAGATACATTCTTAAGGACGGGAACTCCTGGGTTGTACTCAAAGGTCACGTTCTCGAATTCCACTCCGCCCTGAACCTCGAGCAAAGGCGCGCGTACAGAATCTTCTTCGTCTTCCGTCCGCATGGTCATCACTTCGCGAATGCGATCGAGTCCAGCGAAAGCCTCGGTGATTTGGGTGCCGATCGATGCGAATTGAATCAGCGGCATGGCCATCATCCCCGTGAACATCACATACATGAAGAGGTCGCCAATAGTCATTTGCCCGTTCACAACGGAAGCGCCGCCGACCAGGATGAGTACAACTCCGACGGCGCCGACAACCAGGGACGAAAAGGCCTGCGTCGCTGACACGCCTGTCATCGATTTGGCGATGTTGCGAAAAAGCTTGTGAGCTCCACGCGCGAAGGTCAGCGCCTCGCGTTTTTCCGCCGTGTAAGCTTTGACTATGCGTATGCCTCCCAACGATTCGGCCAACCGGCCCGTCAGCGCTGCGGTAATCTCGCCGCGTTCGCGGAATAGTGGACGCAAGCGTGTGAAAGCATAGGCAAGTGCGCCGCCAAATGCTCCAAGCACGAGAATCGTGATCGAAGTCAGACGCCAATTGAGCCAAAACAAAATTGCCAGTGCGACTACTGCCGTGATGAAGCTGCCGGCGAGCTGGACCAGTCCGGAACCCACCAGGTTACGGATACCCTCGGCGTCGTTCATGATCCGCGAAATTAATTTACCGGTCTGAGTGGAATCGAAGTAGTTAATCGGCAACCGCGAAATCTGCGCCTGGACTTGCTTGCGCATCTCGGTAATCGCACGTTGAGCTGCGACACCCAATACCTGCGACAGGCTGAAGGATGTTAAGGCTTGAATGATTGTTGCGCCGCCCGCTGCCAGTGCAATCTTCCAGAGTACGTCAGTGCGGCCCTGACCGATCACCACGTCGATCAAATACTTGGTCGAGGCGGGCAGCACAAGGCCCATCGCTTGATTGATGATCATTAAGACAGCGCCGAGTAACAGCCGGCGACGATGCGCCCATATTAGTTCCCGTGCATCGGACCAGGCAGACGACCAGCGTATTTTTCTTTTAGTGTCAGGCATAAGATTTCGAGAGCGACTTTACCAAACGTTTCGCAAAACAAATAGATGCCACGGGCTTGTCCCGTGGAGCTTCACGCTCGCCGCTAACAAAAATCACACCAAAATACCAGATGCCACGGGCTTGCCCCGTGGAGCTTCACGCTCGCTGCTATATAGCTCCGATCGTGAACCTCCACGGCGCAAGGCCGTGGCATCCAGGCGATGTTATTACTTGCTTGTTAGCAGCAAGCGTGAATCTCCACGGGACGAGCCCGTGGCATCTCCAGCTCACGCGAAACATAGCATTCAAGTTACTCGTAGATTGCTTGTCGCTTACATAGCGGCGTAGACTCTACAACTCGCCGGCCAGCCCAGGATTAGGAGAGCACACAATGACGATATTAAAACTAAAACACGCGAATGCCATCGTTTGCGCGATACTCAGCCTGGTTGCCACGCTGCTATTCACTTCCAGCATCGTCGTTGCTCAGCAGAAGGACCAGGACATTGTCGAGGCCCGTCTGAAGGGATTCGACAGCTACATGGAACAGGTGCTGAAAGACTGGAACGCGCCTGGGATCGGCGTCGGCATCGTGATGGGAGACAAGCTCGTCTTCGCCAAGGGCTACGGCTTCCGCGACTATGGAAAGAAACTACCCTACACGATAACCACGACACAGCCCATCGCCTCAAACTCGAAGCTCTTCACGGCCGTTGCCGTGGGCCTGCTCGTCGAGGATGGCAAGCTACGCTGGGACGAGCCTATCAAGCAGTTCGTTCCGGGGATACGGTTCTACAACGACGAGCTCGACCGCTCGGTGACGATCCGCGACATGCTGTCGCATCGCAGCGGCGTCACGCGTCACGATTCCATCTGGTACAAGTCCACGTTCACGCGGCGCGAGCTCTGGGATCGTCTGCGCTACCTCGAACCCACCGCGCCAATCAGGACGAAGTTCCTCTACAACAACCTGATGTACACGGCGGCTGGTCAGGTCATTGAGGAACTGAGCGGAAAGACGTGGGAACAGTTTGTCCAACAACGCATCTTTGATCCGCTGAGCATGTCGCGCTCGACGCTGACCATTGAGGACAACATCAAGGGCCCTGAGCCCGCCGTGCCGTACTCGGAGCGCCGCGACAGCACGGAACTTTATAAGCAGCCCTACTACACCGCCGAGGTCGCGATCGCTCCTGCCGGCGCGATCAACTCCAACGTACAAGACCTGTCCCGCTGGGTTATCGCACTGCTCAACAAGGGCAAGGTGGACGGCAAGCAAGTGATCCCCGAGGCAGTGCTCCGGGAAACAATGGCGCCCTCGCTCGGATTGCCGAACAGCGCGCTGGAGAGCCGCGGCTGGGGTGAGAATCTGAATTCATACTATGGCATGGGCCGGACGATCTCGTCTTACCGCGGCCATCTGTTGGCGGTCCATGGGGGCGACCTGCCGGGATTCCACTCCCAAATCTCTATCATGCCAAACGACTCCATCGGCGTAATCGTGCTGGTCATCGGCGACCACGTCGCACCTATGTACAATGGTCTAACTTACAACATCTACGAGCGCCTGCTCGGACTGCCGCTCACTCCCTGGTCCGAGCGGCTCAACGAGATCCGGCTCAAGAACAAAGCGGCTGGGACAAAGGCCCGCGCGAGCGCTGACGTGGGCCGTGTACCCGGCACAAAACCGTCGCACCCGTTGGACGATTACGTGGGCGAGTTTGCGCATCCGGCCTACGGAGTTGTCACCGTAGCGCGTGGTGATAAAGAACTCAGCTTCGACTTTCACGGTATCAAGATGCCGTTGAGCCACTTTCACTACGATCGGTTCGATACGCCCGACGACGAGGAAGACGGCAAGTTCTCGCTCAACTTCCGGACCAATCCAATGGGTGAAATCGAGGGTGTGGAGATCTCACTGGATGAAGCTGCGGTGACATTCACTCGCCGCGTTCCCGCATCGCTCACCTCCGACGCTACGCTGCAAACATATGCCGGAACTTACGTATCTCCGAGTGGTGGAAAGACCGTGCTGACGTTTCAGCCTGGAAAGGGACTCGCGATTCGTGGTGGTCCGGATCTGCAGCCCTGGCGGCCGCACCAGTTTCGCATCAAGGAGTTTCCCGATGTCGTCATCTCGTTCCAGGTCGAGGGCGGAAAAGTGGTCGCGATGCGACAAAGAGATCCGAGTGGCGAATTTGTGTTCCCGCGTTCGGCTCAATAGTGGAGATGCCGCATGACACATAGAGTAGTGACTTCCGCAGTTTTGTTAGTGTTGCTGTTTGCTGCCTGCCAGCGATCACCTGATGCTCAGACAAATCAATCTGCCACGAAGAGCTTTTCAGCGGCTGATCTCAGCAAGTTGCGGTGGATAGAGGGAACGTGGCGCGGCTCAGGTGTGGGCCAGGCCCCATTCTTTGAACGATATCGCTTTGAGAACGACTCGACTCTGGTAGTCGATACTTTTCCGGATGAGAAGCTGGACAAGGTTGCAGAGACTTCGCGTTTTGAACTAAAGGATGGGCGGTTTGGAAATGGAAGTTACGTAGCGAGCTCGATTGACGATAACGGGATCAACTTTGAACCGCTTGCGAATGCGAATAATTCCTTCCGGTGGGAGCGTATATCTGAAAATACCTGGAAGGCTACTTTGAAATGGCCGGCTAAAGGAGACAAGCCCGCTCGCGAACGTGTTTACAACATGGAACGGATACCAGGTAAGTGAGACAAGTGAAGATCAGCGTTTTGCTCTCAACACAATAATCTGAATCGCTACGAAGATCAGCGTCACTAGAATCGGTACGATATAGTTCACCCTATCGAAGGCGCTGTCGTACCATCCGCGCGTGCCGGATGCGCGTGCTTTAGGATGATCGCCGGCGGAACTTTCCAGCAGCGCCTCGAGCTCTTCAATCGTGACAGGTGGCAGAAACGCTTCACGTATATTCCAAAACACGCACATAGCCAGAACAAACACATCAAGGGCGATGAGCAGCGACCAGTAACTCGAATTCCACGATTCCACGAGCGACCAGACCACCGGTAAAACCATCAGGCCCGCAATGACGTACGTGCGACCGCGCGTCTCAAAGCGGGCGAGTTTGGAGTGTTTGGCAAGGGCGCTCATGGCTTGTGCAAGACTTGATTGGGCCGATGCGACTCGCGTCCGCAAAGTTTGCATTTCCGATTTGTCGAGTCGCACAATGCTTTCGGCTTCGCAGTAAATACAACGTACAAGAACATCATCCGGCTGAACTGAAAGTGGCGCACCACACTGGCGGCAATTCGGGGGCTCGCCCGGAGTCGAAGGTGGGATGGCTGCAAAGGCGGCGCCGACGTTTGTCGCCCCACTCACTAGCACGTTTTTCATGGCGACGTTTGCGCCGAGTAGTTGCGCCGGAATAACTATTATCCAAACGCACAGCAACAACCCCGGAAGTGCGTGGCCACTCACCACGCGCAACAAGGCCGCGATGAGAAGAGCCATGAGACTTCCGGTCAACAGCACAAACGGCGCAATCGCGGCACAGATTAACCACCACCGCGGCACCTTGATGTGGGCCAGCCGCATCCACTGCTCAGCGGCTTGACGTGTTGCTGAGTCCAAATCGCGCGTAAGGCGAAGCTCCTCGCGATAGACCGGCGGCATGCCATTGGTGGCACCACAAAAACGACAGGCGAGCGACGGAGCGTCGACCACTACAAGGGGCGCGTTACAGTTAACGCACTGGAGCGGCGCTAATCTATGTCTCGGATCTGAGGTGATGGGACGGCCCATGAGATTAGTTTTGTAAACAATACGCCGAAGGCGTTGGCTAATTTCAGCCCAGGGTTGGAGCGGAGCGACAACCCTGGGTAATGGATTCGAAAAACCGATCCAACCCTGAAAGGGTTAACAGCGCACATGCCTAACCCTTTCAGGGTTAATTCATGATCCGCTTACTCACCCAGGGTTGGAGCGGAGCGACAACCCTGGGTAATCGATTTGAAAAACCGATCCAACCCTGAAAGGGTTAACAGCGCACATGCCTAACCCTTTCAGGGTTAATTCATGATCCGCTTACTCACCCAGGGTTGGAGCGGAGCGACAACCCTGGGCTGAAATTAGCCAACGCCTTCGGCGTATTTGACGCGCCGCATCACCTCTGACGCTTGATAGGAATCTACCCTGATTAAGAGCCCAATCCACTCACTGCTTTAGACTGAGCGCGCTCTGCCGGATGAGTGCATAGACTTCCTCAAGCCCGGCGGGGGCGCCTGCCGTCATGTTGACCGCACCGGTCGGTGTAACCAGCACCGTGTCCTCAAGTCGCATGTGAATCTTTTTATCAGGCATCTCGAGTAACGGCTCCACGTTATAGACGACCCCTGCTTCAAGTGGACGGTTGTTATCACGCGGGTCAACATCATGGACCGAGATTCCTATGGTGTGACCGATGTAGCGGCCGAGTTCCTGAAACTCTTTAGCGAACCCGTGCTTTTTGTACACTTCACCCGCCACATCTTTCAGCTGATTGATCGTTACTCCCGGCTTCATCGCGGCAATGACGGCGTCTCTCGCCTTGAGAATGCACCGGTACATCTTCTCCTGCTCAGGTGTAAAGCGGCCTGACACCGGCCACGTTCGGGTAACATCCGAGGTGTAGTATTCGTAGTCGGCGCCATAATCGATATACACAACATCGCCATCCATCATTTGACGATTATTTGCCGAGTAGTGCAGCGTCATTGTGTTTGGTCCCGACGCAACGATCGGTCTGAAAGCATCGCCGCGCGCCCCGCGCTTGGTATAAACAAATCGAGCGGCAGCCTCGATCTCATACTCGTACATTCCCGGCCGCGTTCCCTTCATCGACTCTTTCACGCCTTCCGCGCCAATCTGGGAACTCTTTCGAATCAGCTCGATTTCATAGGGCGTTTTGATCCAGCGCATCTCATCCAACAATGGATTCAAAGGCTGTAGCGTTAGTTGCGGGACCAACTGTTGAATCAAACCAATCGCTCTCTTTGCTTCGCTGAGTCCGCCAAAGATCGATCGAGAAGCTGCAAGCGTTTCGTAGAAATCAAGCTCCTCGCGCGCATTCTGGACATTCCCCTGAGAGCCCGTGAGCATGTAAAGCTTCTTAGCCTTTGGACTCATAAAGGCGAACATGGGAAGAAACTCTTCGATTGGTTGGACTCTTGTCAGTCCATAAACTTCTTCCCTCTTCTCCACCTGCCAGATTCCGGGACCGTCAGCACGAACCTGCGGCTCAGAACGTCTGGGTACATACAGGAACGAGCTCTTGCCTGGTCCACTCATAACAAGGACCGCCCCGGGTTCCTCGATTCCAGTCAGATAATAAAAATCCGGCGACTGGCGAAACTTAATTGGATAGTTCTGTTCTTTGGCCGCGAAAAGCACTGCGACACCGTCAGGGATTTTCTCAAAGAGTTTTGCCCTTCTCGCTACAAACTCATTCTTATTAAACGGCTGCTGTGCAAAGGTTGAGGCAGCCAATACGAGAAGAAAGAGCGGAGTAATCAGGAAATTGCGGATGCTTGCTGAAGAGAGCTTACGCATGAGGAGTTGGTCCTTTCCAGAATATCAATAGTTAACGCGAAGAATGGGTGGGAAAAGGGCCAGGGACCACTACCCCTGAACCTACTTCACGCGTACGAACGGCATGTCGCGCATTCGTGAGGCTCCGACGTGCATGCCATTAACCTTTCCATTTTTGTCCCGTGTGAACCAGACAGTGTTTCCCTGCACAGAGAAATGGTCCTTATATAAAGACTGCATCTGCAGACTCGTCGACGGGCGCTGTTTGATGAACGCCTTGTCAGCTTCAAGAGCTACAGTGAGTGTCGCCCCGGCCTCTTCGCTAAACCAGTCTCCTTTAAATGACGCAAGGTCCGCCGGCGTTGGCTTCCACTCCATCTCGGCAACAAAACGTGTGACTTCACCATCAGAATCGACGGTTTCAGCAGACACCGGCTTGCTGTCCTTATCAAGCGTAAACTTCAATTGATTGCCGCCGGCGGTGAACTGTCCACCTCCCATAGGTACAACACGCGCGCCGCTCCAGCGCGACACGCCGTTCTCAATAGCGAATCTTGCCGGAGCATGCGTCTTTTCATTCCGCCAGATGCCGACAAATTTCTTCAGTTCGTCCTCTGAAACTTTAATTGGTTCGGTCTTCGCGGTTTCGGGGAATGGTCCAAAGATCTCATCCGTTATGTTTGCGGCGATTCCTCCGGCGCTTGGTGAAGTGCCGTTACACATGACACCGACTGAAACCTTGTTGTCCGGGTAACGCGCCAGAAACGTCTGATAGCCGGCAGTCGCGCCGCCATGCGAGACATCTTTCATCCCCTTGTACGTATCGACAACGAGTCCGAGCGCGTACGCGATCTTCCGTCCATCATTCAGCACGCCGCGAGTTTCCAGCGCCGTGACAAGAGGCGCACCCAACGATTGCGAATCAAGCATCGCGTTCCATTTCATCCAATCGCTGACGGTCGTGAGCATGCCGCCGTTTCCGTAAACGTTCATGAAAGGCATATTGAGTCGCCATGGTCCATTGCCCTGGCGCGCATACGCCTGGGCGCGGCCCGGAACTATGCGCTGGTAGTCGTCGCGCCACGAACTGTTCTTCATGCCGAGTGGTTTGAATAGCCGCTCCTCGACAAACGCGGGAAACTTCTGTTTCGAAACGCGCTCGACGATTATCGCCGCAAGATTATATCCGCTGTTTGAATACGAGTATTCCGAACCGGGCTTGAAGTCGAGTGCCTGCTGATGAGTAATGACGTCGAATGCGAGATCCTGGTTGATGACTCGATCACCTCGGCCCGCGCCGGTGAGACCCATGACCGTGCCCCAGTCGCGTAGACCGGCAGTGTGATTCAACAGGTGTCTAATCGTCAGCGGCGAACCGTAATCGGGCAGCTCGGGAATGTATTTCCTGACCGGATCGTCGAGACTGAGTTTTCCATCCTGTTGCAGCAGTACGAGCGATGCAGCGGTGAACTGCTTCGCGACGGAGCCTGACTCAAAAATAGTTTGAGCTGTGTTGGGAACGTTGTGCTCCAGTTCGGCAAGTCCGAATGCTTTCTCGAACACTGTCTCGCCGTTAAGCGACACCGCGGCAGCACAGCCTGGTCCAGGTGCAACATAAGCCCTGGTGACTTTCTCGAATGCTCGTTCAGCGCCGGCGACAACCTTCTGCTTGTCGGGAACCTGGGCCGAAGTCGCACTTGAAAAAAACGCAATAACAGCAAAGACGAATAGGAGGTTTTTTCGAGTCATAGTCGTTGCAGACTATCATATTCGGCGCTGTTTTTGGTTTTAAGCGGCTTTGCACGAAAAGTACCTTTATGCGAAAGAGGATCTCTCCCGCAAAGGCGCAAAGCGCTGCCGCGTTTCCAATGGTTTTCTTTGCGTCTTTGCGCCTTTGCGGGACAAATTTTTTTCTTTCAAGAGAGCTCAAAGCCATTTTAAGCATAAAACAACGAGCGAAGCATGCGCGTGACTGCCGCACGTTTGCTTCGCTCGTGTTTACCGCCGCTCGCTGCCTAAGTCGACTGGTGAATGGAAAAGCTCGGTGTGAGTGCACCACCGACGACGTCGATTTGAATATCTCTACCGTCCGGTTGGTACACAAAACGGAAGCCGGTATCGAAATCGGTTGAACAGCTTCGTTCCATCATCCAGACAACATCACCGGGGGTCAGAGGTGCGCCAGGAAAATTTCTGTTCGGAGCCGCTGCAGCAAAGTCCTTACAGGAGATTGTGTAGGAACGGTTGATGGCGATGGATAATTCGATACTCCAATCCCATTGTGCCATGTCCGGTGCGACTGCCTGGGGATAATTCACTCCCTCGTGTGTCCAGAACATGGTGAACCAGGCATCCAATGCCGCGCCTGGCGCGAGATAGAGTGTCAAACTCTTTACCGCAATCTCTTCAGGCTGTGCGGCAGCGAAATTTACCAGGTGGCCATTTGCAGACTCGTGCTTGGGGAGTGCGTCGATAAGGCTCTGCCGGTAGCTTCCCAAATCAGGAAGAAATCGTAGCGCCTCACCTGCCCAGGCTGGATAGGAATTGATGATCGCAGGTACCAGTTTGTCCAATCCGACCTCGTCGGCGGCCGTCTTGAGCACTGCGGAAACATCGCCGTATTCGTCGGATTTCAGAATCGCGAGTGTACGTGGTGCCTCAGCTTCGGTCGCTAATCTTATTGCCATTGCTCGCTGTCCGTTAATTTCCATGGGAGTAATCCTTTCATTCAGTCAAGTATTCTGAGCTCATTTGTTTTGCTCTACCTACAGACACGAGATTGCGGGCCGAAACGGGTCATCACAGGGGAAAGATTTTTGGCCGTGGTGTATAATCCGCCCCAACTTCTCGACCCAGATGACGCCAGATAACAACTCGCATCAGATTTCGCTCCTGTTGATCGATTGGAGTAAAGGCGACGATTACGCGCTCGAGCAGTTGATGCCGCTGGTCTATAACGAATTGAGGTTGATGGCGCGAAGACATATGCGCCGGCAGCCTTCGGGACATACATTTCAGACTACCGACCTGATTCATGAAACCTATCTGAAACTTGCCGGGGGCGAAGAGCGGAACTGGCAAAGCCGAAGTCACTTTTTCGGTGTCGCGGCGAAAGCGATGCGGCACATTCTGGTTGATTACGCACGTTCAAGGAACAATCAAAAACGTGGTGGCTGGCAGGAAAGAGTGACGCTGGCGGATAATATGCGCGTCACAAACCAGTCGTCGGAGGACGTCATCGCACTCGATGAAGCGTTAAATCAGTTGGCACTTTTAGACGACCGGAAAGTTCGCGTCGTCGAAATGAAATTTTTCGCCGGATTAAGTGTCGCTGAGATCGCGGGAGTCTTGAAGGTTTCGCCAGAAACCGTAAAACGCGACTGGAGCTTTGCTCAAACCTGGTTGTTACGCGAATTGAAAAAGTAGAAGCCACAGATGAACACGGATTAGACGGATTTTACTTAAATCTGTGTATGAGATCCGTGTTTATCTGTGGCTAATTACTGAATGAATCCCGAAAGACTAAGACAAATCGAAGATCTCTATCACGCAGCGTTGGAACTCCCGCCGGGCGAGCGTGAATCCTTCACCCGAGACAGTTGCGGTGAAGATGAAGACTTGCGTCGTGAAATTGAAAGTCTCCTCGCCGTCAGACAATCTTCCAACAATTTCTTCGAGCAACCACCTTTGTCGTTAGCTGCTGAAATGTTTTCGAAAAACGAAGGGCGTCTTGTCGGTAAGGAGATCAGTCATTACAAGATCATCAGGCTCCTCGGTGCAGGCGGAATGGGCGAGGTCTACCTGGCCGACGATACGAAACTCCATCGCCAGGTTGCCCTGAAAGTTTTGACCTCACAATTTGAACCTGACGCCGAGCGCATCAAACGTTTCCAGAAGGAAGCGCGCGCAGTATCCGCACTCAATCACCCGAACATCATCACGATTTACTCAATCGAAGAAACCGATGCCGGTAGTTTTATCGCGACCGAATTCATTGACGGGCAAACACTGCGCGAACGAATTACCGAAAAGCCGCTTCTGTGGCAGGACGCCGTCAGGATTGCTATTCAAATTACACGCGCGCTGAAAACAGCACATTCGGTCGGCATCATTCACCGCGATATAAAGCCGGCGAACATCATGATTCGTCATGACGGGCTCGTAAAAGTCCTGGATTTCGGATTGGCTAAACTGATCGCACCCGATTCGAGGGACCTGGAAACCCGCGACGATACCGCACCAAAGCGCCTGCTGGGCACAATAAATTACATGTCACCCGAACAGGTTCTCGGTGAACCTGTTGACGTGCGAACCGATATTTTCAGTTTCGGCGTAGTGCTTTACGAAATGCTTTCGGGCGTGGCGCCATTCTCCGGTCCGAGCGATGGTGCAATCTATGACGCTACGCTCCACAAGGTCCAACCATCCCTTCGCGAATCAAATGATGCTATTCCGGCTGCATTGGACCATATCGTTAAGTGTGCGATGGAAAAGGATCCGGAGCTGCGCTATCAAACGTTTTCGGAATTGCACGCCGACCTGAAACGCATTCTGCGCGATTCAGAGACAGGATCTCTTGACGAAGCCGTTACTAAGATGAATGTGCGGCCATTTAAGACGAGAGATTCAGTCTTAATAAAACCAGGTAGATCGTCGCTTTGGTTGATAGCGCCGTTTTTGATTTTGGGGTTGGCTATTGGTGTTTACTGGAAATATTTTCGTGCTCAAGTTTCCGCGGTCAATCCTTTTCAATCGATCAAAATGGATGTGCTGACGGCCCATGGTTTGGCCACGTCTGTCGCTATCTCGCCAGATGGAAAATATATCGCTTACGCCAAAGATGAAGTCGGAGAACAGAGTCTATGGCTGCGGCAAACGGCCAGCGCCGGAGACACACAAATAGTTCCGCCTGGCACGATGAAATACGATTATTTAAGGTATTCGCACGATGGAAACTTCATTTACTTCGTTGGCTCTGAAGGCGCTGGCCAGCAGTCTTCGCTGTATCAGGTAACTTCACTGGGGCGCAATCAGCGGAAGTTGATCACCGGCGTTGATAGCCAGATCTCATTTTCACCTGACGGAACTCACCTCGCGTTCATCCGAATCTCCGAAGCTGATAACTCAATCATTATCGCCACCGACCAGGGCGGAAACGAGCGCGTTCTAACCACTCGTAAATATCCCAAAGTTTTTGGCGACGAAGTGGCGTGGTCGCCAGATGGAAAACTGATCGCGGCGCCGACTTTGACACGAGGCGCAACATACGCGGGCGGAATGGCAGTGGTTGATGTCGCCGCCGGTAACGAAACGCAGATTCCGTTGAAGGAAGAAAAACTGCTTCGCATCAGTCAGCTCGCATGGGTGAGTGATGGTAAAGGTCTGATCTATACGCCGTATGCGGCTGATATGGGCCAGCGCTACCAAATACGATATGCGGCGTATCCGAGCGGCGTCGTGCAGAACGTAACGAATGATCTTTCCAGTTATGAAGATTTCAGTCTGACATCTGATTCCGAAACCATGGTGGCGGTCCAGCGTCAATACTCGATGGGAATCTGGCTGACGCAAGCAGGTGATTTTTCAAGTAGCGCCGGCATCAATTCAAAAACCGCGGCCGACGACGGAGAACGCGGAGTCACATGGACCAAAGATGGCAAAATCGTTTTCGTCTCGAGCGAAGGCGGCGCGCAAAACATATGGCGGATGGATGAGAACGGCAGTAATCCAAAACCATTAACCAGGGACTATACATTTGGGAAAATGTTGCCGGCGCTTTCAGTGGGCGGTGACGCGATAATTTTTTTCAGCCGCGCCGTCGATCTCGCCACTAAAGAGTTATTACCCGGGAACACGTTTTTTCAAATGGACTCCGAGGGACAGAATATGAGGCGCGTGGTGGCGGCGAGTGATGCTGCCTTCGCTGCGGCTTCGGCGAACCACGACTGGGTCGTTTACACCAGCAGGGCAAACGGCATATTTCGAATCTGGAAAGTTCCCGTTAAAGGTGGTGACGCCGTTAAGTTAACGGATGTCGATTCGATATCTCCGGTAATCTCGCGCGATGGCAAATTAGTCGCTTATGTTATCCGCGAAAAAGGTAAGCCGCTGCAGCTCGGCATTATCTCTATTAACGGCGGCGCTCCGCTAAAAACTTTTGAGCTACCTATTACCACGAGTGCAGATGCCGGCATTGCGTGGAACAAGACGGACAACGGAATCCTGTTCGTGAACACGCTCGGCACGACCTCAAATATCTGGACGCAACCGCTCGATGGCGCCAAACCAACACCATTAACCGCATTCAAGGAATTTCAAATCGCCAGCTTTGCCCTAAACGCCGAAGGTAACCGTCTCGCCATCGCCCGCGGCTCGCGCAACCGGGATATTGTCCTGATCAGAAATCTTCGCAAATTCTAGATCAGCGTTCATCCGCGAAGATCTGCGGCTTACTTTTTGCCTATTCAACACATTTAACCGGACTGTTACTCTTCTCATCTAGTAACATTGGCTCACCGTCTTTGCTCGCTACCGGAATAAATTCAAAATCATAACTGTCCGGGTGCAACGTCAATTTCAGAACTCCCCAGTTAAACCGGTTGAACTTCGCGCTATGACGTAGTTCCTTGTCAGGGACCTCGTCATCACGGTCGAAATTTCGACCACCCGTTCCGACAACAAATTCCACCATCCCGTTCTTGTCCGCTTTTCCAGCACCATCTTGTGGCTCGAATCGCTCGTAGTTGTGATCGTGACCGTTCACGACTACATCAACGCCAGCCTTATCAAGAATGGTCCAGATCGTCAGCATCTTCCGATCAACTCCCTGAGGCGACGATTTAGTTCCGTGATAACCTGAGGTAAACACTGGTTGATGCCAGTAAGCAAGCGTGCACTTTTGCTTGTTCTGAGCTAAGTCCTTTTTGAGCCATTTTTCTTGAGCGGTCAAGTCGAGCAGTTCGCTGTTGAGTGCGATGATGTGCCACTCGCCGAGCTTATAACTATAGTATCCCTCGCCTTTTTTGCCTGACCTCTCGCCAAAGTAGGTGTAGTAGCCATCGCCGGTCTTGTCGACGAGGAACTCATGGTTGCCGGGTACGGGCCGTGTGCGGTGTTTGAATCGGCCCCAGGTCGGGCCATAACATTGCTCGTATTGTTTCTTCGAACCTTCGTGGTACGCATTGTCCCCAGCCACGAATACAACGCCCATTTCCGGTTCAGGTGGTAAGAGATTTTCAACGAGCTTAGCAGTTGCCTCCGCCATGGTCCCGCTTGACACGTAGTCCCCGTTGTTGTCTTTAGAGCATTCGCCAATGTCACCCGCCCCGATGAAGATCGGATCATCCGCGGTCTTAGTGGTGGACTCCGGCAACGGATAAACGTTGGGCTTTGAATTCAGCGTAGTCGACAACAAGGTGATCAAGATCACCACTGCCGTAAGAAGTGGGATTCTCATTTTCATTTTTGCAGCCTCCTACTGGCGCAAGAAAGGCCATGGGAGTTCTCCTTTTTGTGTGGGACAACCGGGAATCAATATTCCCTGATTGCTAATGGTAAAATGGCCCATTACATTTCACGGCAAATGCGTAGGTGATCTGATGTATCGAAGCTTAGACTCTGAAAAAATTGTCAACACCATTGGGACGCTCTGTCGAAGGATTGACGAGCGGTTCCCTGACTCCGGTCTCGGCAAGGTCTGCCGCGAGTTGTTGACAATCGCCGGAGAATCACAGGAGCGCTCCGCGTGGATCGCCAAGCCGCACACGGCGCTCCGAGTTATCACGTGGCTGGTCCTTATTATTATGGCCGGCGGACTGATCGCGGTCCTGGCCAGTGCCGCATGGCCGCGTGGCGGATTCGAGCTGGTTGGACTCGTGCAGGGGTTGGAGGCTGCACTTAACATCACGATCCTGTTCGGTGCGGCGGCCCTGTTCCTGGTCACGGTCGAGGTGCGAATGAAACGCAAGCGGGCGCTGAAAGCAATTCACGAGCTGAGGGCGCTAGCGCACGTCATCGACATGCACCAGTTAACCAAGGACCCCGAACGACTGCGGGTGCGCGCGCAGGATACAGCTTCATCGCCGAAGCGGACCCTGCGCGCGCCCGAACTTGTTAGGTATCTTGATTACTGCAGCGAAATGCTCTCTCTCATCGGTAAGCTTGCAGCACTATACGTGCAGAAGTTTGACGACCCCGTAGCTCTCGCCGCAGTCAATGAGGTGGAGGAGTTGACAACCAGCCTGTCACGGAAGATATGGCAGAAGATCATGATTCTTAACGTGATTCTGGCTGAAGAACTCGTGTAATAGGATTTCTGTTCAAGGTTGTGCCGCAAAGCAGCAGACGGTTACGCCAGCATCATCATTTACCTTGACGTTGATGTCGTTGCAGTTGAAGTTCTGCGGCAGCTTAACTTCGAAGGATTGCTTGACCTCCGGTGGATTGGTGCATTCATTCGCGTACCACTCGATCAACTTATCGGAAAGCGGAAGCACTCCCAATGAGAGAAGATCTTTCCACAACGAAAAATCAGTACTACTGGTGAAATTCTTTGAAGTCAGATCTACGTTCAACTTATGTGTGGCATTGTCGCACCGTGATGCAACTTCAATATCGAAGTCCAGATCGAGAGCGGGATTGGGCCAATTATTGATTTTGGCTTCCAGATCAAGATCAAAGTGCAGGGTCTTGTCGTCGGCCTTGCTTACCTCAACCGCCGGTCCGGTGATGAACCCCCATCTGAATCGGTCGCGAATATCCTGGTCGACATTAAGCATGTGACCGACCAGACTTTCCGTGCGGGAGACAATCTGATCCGCGGGAATGACGATTTGCTTTCTACCATCCGGTAGACCGTCTATGAGTGCCAGCAAATCAAAACCCGGAAACTGTTTTGAGGTGGCAACAAACAATTGCCACGAGGGATCACTGCGCAGTTCGGTAAAGTCAACCGAGTATGAATAAGAATCGCCAATTCGCAGCGCTGAATCCGCGGTCGTGCCGAAGTGGCGGCTGAAGACATCTCGCTGATTGACACGAAAACTGAACTCCTCGATGTAAAGTGCGTCTGTGCTTCGGTTACTAAGGATCAGATTCGTGACGTCGTTTAGATCTTTTATATGCCCGAGATTGAGGTCGTAGGTGAAATGATCGGCGCGATCAAAATCAGCCCGGCCATAATCCAAAACAGTAAGAACCGGGGCACGTTCCACATTTCCGCCGACGTAGACGCGTAACGGCTCATCACCAAGGCCGGCCCCCGAGAAGTCTGCCACTTTCACGCGCAACTCCAGCCGCCAAACAGGGATGTTGGCGGTATCAAGCGTGTAGGTGCAGAACGCTGGGTTCGAGCGTCGAGCTCCAAATGCATTAAAGCTTTCAATGACGTAGCAGTATTTTCTATCAGGAGTCAGGTTAGTATCGACAAAACTGTAGTTCGTCATTCTTGGGATCGGACCGGTTGTGTTGATTGTGGGCCAGTTAATGAAATTATCGCTGCGCATCAATCGGTTACCATCCTCGTCGTTAGAAACGTCTGTCCACGAGATTTTCAGCGAAGTTGGCGTCCGCTCACTCGCCCAAATCGCGACAGGCGGTTGAGGACCATCGGGCGGCAGGTCCGGCGGAATGTAAAGAGGCCCGACACCGTTGAACGCGCCGGTAGGTACATCAAGAGGGCGAATGCGGTGGATGGCGCCGTCGGCACGTCCGAGACCGCTAAGGCTGCTTGACGACTTTTTCAAACCGCTGATGTCGTATTTGACGCCCTTTTTGTAATTTTTCAAAACGCCGGCCAGCGTCTTTTTTTCGTAAGAATGCGCATTACGAATCAGAGTTTTATATTGACGTTTAGCGTCTGAAGCGAGCCGCTTAGCTTCGTCAAATTTGTGTTCACCGACAAGTTTCAATGCTTGATTGTAAGTTTGCTCCGCGCGGTACAAAGAGACCGCATCGAAAGAGCGAACAAAATTGTATCGAACCGCCGCATTGCGCCACGGGTAGGCTTTCTTCATGATCTGGTGACCGCGATCGGCGTCACTTCGGAATCTTTCCAGTTCTTGTTGCGCTTCAGCTAAAAGCTGGGGCGACACGCGACCCTCTCTTTCATAGATCGCGCGCAACTCGCGTAGCTTCGCCTTCATTGACTTGAATGATTGGGGGGCGAAATCCGGAAGTATTGTGCTGCTTACTTTTTCGACCCGCACTTCGAGTGCCTTCAGCTCTGAATCAGATGTTTTAGCGGACAAATCAATGCTTCCGAGAAGCATTCCGGGCAACAATAGGAGTAACAGGATATTTTTCTTCATGGCATATTCCTTTCGGGAGGCCGCGTTGGACCAGGAAGCTGCATCTTTGATAAAAAACAACGTGCTTTTCTGTATATGCGGGAAGGTGCTTATTCATTTCGTGTGGAGATAATGAAAGCCCGCGAGACTGTTTTCGTCTCGTGGGCTTTGTCTTAAAGCTTTCGCTGTCTTAGGAATAGGCTGTCGCTTCAGGTCTTCTGCTCAACGACACTTGCGCCGAGTCTTTGTGCGAGCTCCTTTGCTCCCTAGCTCATTACTACCACTGACTAACTGCATTCCATCATCCTACGCCACAGATTTCGCGGATGAAAACGCAGATTGATTGGCGTTCATCCGCGAAAATCTGCGGCTACTTTCTTTTTAGACGGACTCAGAGACTCCGGCGTCCCACCGCGCCTGCGGTTACGACCCGTCCGACGCTGCCGTGGGCGGCCACACGCCAATCCGCTGCCGCAACGCAACGATCTTGCCAAGGTGATATGCATTATGTACCGCCACACTGTTCAGTTCGTCGGCCATTGTCACTCCCGGCTCTACCTCGAGCGCCAACCGCTCGGGTTGCTGCCCCATCGCTGCCGCAGCGTGCGCGCCGTCCAGGAACTCTCGCACCAAGTCGTGCCATTGGTGCTCGTGCTCCGGCGCCGCTCGCGGGTACAAGTCGCCGGATGCGTCGCCCCGCTCGATGACGAACCGCTGGTACCCCGCCGCATGCCACAGCTCGTCGTAGATCGAGTGCGACGCGCCGTCCGGGCATAGCGTGACTTGCTCGAGTGTTAACCCGGACAGCAGGTGGGCTCGCTCGGGAAACTCACCAACCAGAAACAGATGTTCCAGGATATGCATCCCATTGCTCCTTTCTCTCTATGTTCGTCACTGCAACACGACGACCGCCCAAAGCCAGCTGACGAATTCTATCGCATTCGAGTGCGACTTCTTTGATGAAACCATCTCAAAAACGATGCCGTACTATCCTCGACTAAGCAATCTCCACAAGCTGGTCCGTAATTTTGAATTCTCTTAATTTCTGAATTCCACATCACGCTTATGAGGACGATCACGATGATCCGAGCATTAGTACTGTTGCTACTAACCGTTCCCACTACGATGGCCCAGGCAACTTTTCACGGTGATGCGGCCCGCACTGGAGTTTACGCGACGGCTGGGCCGCAGCAATTGAATGGAACTAAGTGGACATTCAAAACTGACGGGCCAATCATTGGCTCTCCCTCAATTGCCAACGGTGTGGTCTACATCGGCAGTACTGACGGAAATATGTATGCAGTAGACCAGGAAACCGGAAAGCAGAAGTGGAAGTTCAAAACATTCGCTTCGCGACAGGTTACTTCATCGCCAACGATCGCCAATGGCCTGGTCTATTTTGGCGGCTTCGATGGAATTCTCTACGCGGTCGATGCTCAAACGGGCGCGTTGAAATGGAACTTTGTCTCCGAGTATGAGCGACGGTTCGAAGGCAAACGGCTGCACGGCTATCCGTCAGGCTTCCAAACCATTCCTGACTCATGGGACATCTACACATCTTCGCCGGCAGTCGCCAACGGACGAGTTTATATCGGCAGCGGCGATGGAAATGTTTACTGCGTAGACGCTGTCACTGGAATTCTGCAATGGAAGTTTGCGACGGGCGACATCGTTCATGCATCACCGGCAATCGCGAACAATACCGTCTACGTCGGTAGCTGGGACAGCTATCTTTACGCACTTGATGCGGAGACGGGCCAGGAGAAGTGGCGCTTCAAAACCGGTGAAGATACGTACATCCGCAATCAACAGGGCTTTCAATCTTCACCGGCGATCGCCGACGGAACGATTTATGTCGGTTGTCGAGATGGACATCTCTATGCAGTCGATGCCGCGACGGGCCGGAAGCGTTGGGACTACCCAACGAATAAAGGTTGGGTCAATAGCACGCCTGCGATCCGTGGTGGCGTGGTCTATGCCGGAACGTCGGATGGCTACCGGTTCTTTGCGCTTGACGCGAAAACAGGGCGGTTGAAATTTACGGTGGATGCCAAAGGCGCCGTGTTCTCATCGCCCGCGCTTGCCGGTGAGATGGTTTACGTCGGCGTATCGAATGGGCGGTTGCTGGCGGTTGATACGAAGTCGGGCAAGTTGGCTTGGGATTTTCAGACCGAAGGATCGAAGCAGGATCCGATGAAGATGCTGAAGCCGGATGGCAGTTTGAACAACGAGGCGATCTACGCACGTTATTTTGGTGATTACCAGGACATGGTGCTTGCGTTTTATCGAGTGTTCTCGGTGGGTGCAATCTGGTCTTCGCCAGTCGTCGATAAAGGTGTGGTCTACTTCGGCAGTACCGATGGGTTGTTGTACGCCATTAACTGAATCTACGAATGAGCGGGCGGCGCCGCTGAATTGATGTTGTTCGAGAAGAAGTAACCGCGGTTTCGAATGATCAGAAACGCAGCGACTGCACTGATTAACACAAGCAGCGCCAGGACAAGAAACATGGCCCGCGGCGTAAACATCATGTCGAGCGCTTCCTCCCTGACAGATAGGCCACGCGCTTCACGGCCAACCGCATACGCCTGCCTTACGCCGGACAAGTCTGATAGCGCCAAACTCACTGAGACGATGCTTTGTATGAGCGAAAATGCCAACGCTGAAAGAGCGACATAGAATCCCGCCGCTCGCGGTCTAAAGAGGTAGCTCACGGTTGCCGCGTCAAGTAAAAAGATAGTCACAGCGAAAAAGAAAAGGAGCGGCGTCAAGCCGTTGGATGAAAAGATGTAGTAGTCAGTCGTTCCGCTTGCGCGAATTAGATTATCGAGATCTTTACCTGATGACCAGATGAACCACACGATCAGGACGAGTGTTTGCGACGAGCCTCCTGCGCCTCTTCAATACTGCGAAACTTGAAAACGCCGCGCGGATAACGCTTGGGCGCGATCATCCACCAGCGCGCGCAGTGTCGTAGGAAACGCTCAAAGGGCGGTTCAGTAGAGGACGGCACCGGCGCCTTGTTCATTTCCTCAATCGATCGAAACTTCTGTACTCGCCTAGCGGTCCTCATCTTTTAAATTGAAGCGTTCACGCAGCGCTGCTGCATCGGCTTGATCCTGTAAACGAAGTGTGCCCTTTTTCATCCGGTAGAGCGCCGCCGGCGTCGCAACTCTCACCGACGTTCCATCAACGTCCTTGATCTCAGCGTCAACCGTCTCAAAACTTGCGACTTCACCAAGACGCGTTAGCACGTCAAAGTACAGATCGCCGGTTGGGGGAAAGTAACGAATAGTTGGATATTCCCCGAGTAGATCAGCAGAGGAGATCTCGCTTACATGCGAGTCATCCTCGTACGCAGCTCGTAGAGCAGCTTTCAACTTCTCAACATTTTCCGGCGTAGCGCGGATGAAAAGATCGACATCTTCCGTTACCCTAACGAGGTCGTGAAATGCCATTGCCGCCGCACCGATTAACACGTATTCGAGCCCGGCGGCCTCAAATTCCCGCAGCACGCGCATGATTTCGTCCCGGTCCACGATGGTTAGAATAACGTGTCGCGAGTGTGAGAGTCACGTTGCTGGAGTTGTATAAAATCTATTGATCGGTTGATTTAGACGACATCTCGCTCTTCTGTCGACATTTCACAATGGGCAAGCAATGTGTACTGGTTCAGTTTGAAACGCCGAAGGCGTTGGCTAATTTCAGCCCAGCGGTTGGAGCGGCAGCGACAACCCTGGGTTATGAATTCTAAAACATGCAAAACCCTGAAGGTTTCGGCGGTCGGCGAACCCCTTCAGGGTTAGAACGTTCCGTCCGCGTTCAACATCAACCGGGTGAGCGTGCGCAGTGAAGGCAATGAGCATGGCCCTAAAGGTCGCAAAATTTCGCGTATTCTATTGCCGGCTGATAACCACAGCAATGGGTCATCCCGCATGGGAAGCGAGCAGAGCCGGTGGTTTATAATGCTTGTTCTAAAGGGAGAGGAAACACCAGCGACAATGTGGCCAGGACGTGAATAAACTTCGCACGGAGGCAACGAGTGTTGCCTAAGCGCGACGGTCAATGTGGGGAAAATTTCCATTGACAGGGGAATAATTTCGACATAGGATACGCGACACTTTTGTCAACTACGTGGGCAATTTTAGATTGTTATGAAAGATTGGTCTCAGGTCTCCCGGCAATTTTTTAAATCTCTTTTTTGAGTGGTTGTCCGCATTTTCCCGAAACTGCGTGCGGTTTCGTTGGACGTATTTTCTTCAATCGTCGAAAGTTGAGTTCTCGACCCGTCAGGGCAGGTACCGAGCCTCAAAAGCGGTAGCTGTGTCCGATATCCAATTTGACAGTAATGTGGGAGGTCATTTTGGCTACAATCATTCCGGCCTAGATAAGATCAGCAGCAGTCCACGCAACGCTGGACGTAAAGTACTGAAGCCAACAGAATTTGGTCCGAAACCTTACCATTCGCTCCATAGCTGCTCTGAGTTCTCTGACGGTTCTTTTGCAATACCTCTGCATTGACCAGTCGCTAAATTTATCGATCACCAGAATGTCCATTTCTTCTCTTCCGTAAAAGCGACCGGACCAACCATCAGAGTCTTAAATCCTTCGCGAATCTTGCATGCCGATCACTGACCAGGTCGCTACCACTCCCGGTACCGACCCAAGCCAACAATTACGTGTATGACTTTAGCATCAGCAAATAAAGCACCTTCGAAGTCGATTCTTCTCTCGGGAGCTTCGACGTTTCTGGCCAGCCATTTTCTCTTCTGGCAAACAAGGCGCGCGCAACGAAACTTGATTTTGGTTGCCGATCAGCCCTCTGAAATCATCAAAAAGGAGTTGTGTGAGAGGCTACTTTCTTGCGCAGCTTCGTACCATATTTCAGTTGCGCCGGAAGAGTTGAATGAGCGATTTGAGTTGGTAAGCGCTTCCCTCACCCAAAGCGATCCGATAAATGAATTCTGGCACTTCCCTGAGGAACAAGAAAACATTCACGAAGTGCTCGAACTCGCGCGAAAGCACTCAGCAGGGCGATTCATTTATGTCTCGAGTGCCTACGCCGCAGGCCGGCAGTCTGGAGTGATTCCGGAGCAACTTCATGATCTGCCTCGCGAGTTCCACAATCAATTCGAAGAGCAACAGTGTCGTGCCGAGCACGCAGTCACGAATTACTGCCAAGAGCACAATATTGATTACAGCATCGTTCGCCCTTCTATCGTTATCGGCCCGTCGCAAACAGCATCGTCCGATGGATCTCGCGGATTCCTCTATTCATTAACCAAAGAGTGGTCTGACCTGGGTGGAGAACAAAAGAGCATTTCGCTGAACGCTCAACCTCAAACGCCCATTAATCTTATACCGGTCGATCACGTCATGTCCGATTTGGATCAACTCATCGGGACCAACTTTGCCGGTGGTCCAATCTATCACCTCACGAGTTTTTATAATCCCACTATTGAAATACTGATTGATACCTGCCAGAAGGTTCTCGGTACGAGCGTCACAGTGCAGTACACGGATTCTGGAACTACCAATAACGAATTGCCGCTCTTGAATGGTTATTTCGAGGAGAAACAGTTTGAGCGAAGCTTGTCACGCAAAGACGGCGTTACGGAGCAGGAACTTTATGGCTACATCACCGAATGCGCGCGTGAGCTGCGGAACGAAACTCCAGACAAGCTCTTCAACCGGCAACTACTTATTTCAGATGACGGCGTGCCCTTAACCACTTTCGAAGGCCACAACACGGAGGGCGTGCCCGTAGTATTGATAAACGCACTGGGGATGCCGGCTGCTTTCTGGGTGACTCTCGCGCAACAACTCCAACCAAATTTCAGGGTCCTCACCTGGGAAACGCGCTGGGTCCCGGATTTTGGAACCGAGTTTGACAGCGCACGCTGCGATATTAGTTGCCACGTCAAAGACCTGGTTACGCTGCTTGATTCCCACTCGATCCCCGCCGCTCACCTCGTAGCGTGGTGCAATGGAGCGCAGGTCGCCATGAATTTCGCTGCTCATTTCCCGGAGCGCACACAGAGTTTGGTGTTTCTCAACGGCACATTCAACCTGCCGCCCAGCGTGCCAAGATCCACAGTTGAAAAGAATATGCGTTCAATGATGCCGAGAATCGCGGCTCGTCTAAAAGATACGGAACTGTTTTTTCGAATCATGAGCGCTGGTCGGTTTCAGCCACAGAAGTCAGCTCCGGCTCCTTTAGGGGCGGCTTGCTCAAATCCGTCGTTAATGCACCTGGCCAGTGCTACCTACAAGACCCCTGAGCTTCTGTATCGTTACGCAAACGTAATGGCGCAAAGCTTCAAGGAACCAGATCATGCGTGGACAGACGGCGTGACGGCCCCAACGTTAGTGATCGCCAACGAGTACGATCAGATTGCGGATCCGGCTGGCTCGCGAGAGATCGCGCGTAGACTCCCGGGTGCAGAACTCGTAATCCTGCAGGGAGATCACCACACTTTTTATGAGGATGCCGCAGTGCAGAACCGCATAGGTGAATTCATGTTGCAACACTCGAAGCGAGAAGCCGCCCCGGGAGTTGCCGCTACGGGCGCATGACAAGTAATTCCAGGTTATCAAGGTCAGGTTGTGATTAATGAGTAGCACGGACATAGAAGATATTCTCAGCCTCTCACCGATTCAGAAGGGCTTGCTCTTCCATAGCCTGTATGCGCCGGACACCGGCGTTTACTTCCAGCAAGTCAATTGTTTATTGCGCGGCAACCTCGATCTGCAAGCCTTCCGGCAGGCCTGGCAGCAGTCAATCAACCGTCACTCGATCCTTCGTACCTCCTTCTTCTGGGAAGACCTTGAGGAGCCGGTGCAGGTGGTAAATCGAGACGTAGCACTACCGATCGAACTCGAAGACTGGAGCGAGTTGGCAGACTCGGAACAGCAGTCGCGATTGCTTGATTTCCTTGAATCAGACCGGCGGCGAGGCTTCGAATTATCACGCGCGCCACTGCTGCGACTGGCGCTGCTGCGACTGGATGAGCAACGGTATCGCCTGGTCTGGAGTCATCATCACCTGCTGCTCGACGGGTGGTCCATCCCGCTGCTGCTGAAAGAAGTTTTCACGGTCTACCGGGGTCTGTGCTGGAAAGAGCCGGTGCAGTTAGCCCAGGCGCGGCCCTATCGCGATTACATAACGTGGCTGCAGAGCCAGCCGTTGGAAGAAGCGGAGCGTTACTGGCGCGAGAAGCTGCAGGGATTAAGGTCACCGACGACGCTGGCGTTGGGGCGTGGGCGAGAAGCGCGTGCTGAAGGCGAGAGTGAATATCGTGAGCAACGGCTGAACTTGAGCGCGGCGGAGACAGCGGAGTTGAGCGCAGTGGCACGGCGTCACCAACTGACTTTGAACACGATCGTGCAGGGAGCGTGGGCACTGTTGTTGTCACGTTACAGCGGCGAGCGCGACGTGTTGTTTGGGACGACAGTAGCGGGCCGACCGGCAGAGTTGCGTGGTGTGGAGCAGATGGTAGGGGTATTTATCAACACGCTGCCGGTGCGAGTGCGAATCGATGAAAAGAAACCGGTGAGTGAGTGGTTGCAGGGCTTGCAAGCAGAGGCGGTAGAGATGCGGCAGTACGAGCACAGCCCGCTGGTCGAGGTTGCGAAATGGAGTGAGATGCCGCGCGGCACAGCGCTGTTCGAGAGCTTGCTGGTCTTTGACAATTATCCGGTGAACAGCAACGGCTCAGCAGCATCGTCTGAGGGAAACGGAAAGATTGAGATTCCGACGATCGAGGATGTCAGTCATTACCAGCGCGTGAATTACCCGCTGATGATAACAATTGCGCCGCGTGAGGAACTCAAGTGGTGGTTGAGCTACGAAGCAGACATCTTCGACGAGGAGACAATCAGCCGGATGATGACGCATTTCCGGCAACTGCTGACGGCCATCGCCACTGACCCGCAACAACGCATCCGCGACCTGTCACTGCTCACTGAATCCGAGCGCCATCAACTGCTCCGCGAGTTCAACGACACTGCAGCGGAGTTTCCACAAGACCTCTGCCTGCATCAACTTTTCGAGCAGCAGGTGGCACGCACGCCGGAGCAGGTGGCAGTGGTCTTTGGGGAGGAAGAGGTCAGCTACCGAGAGTTGAATGAGAGAGCTAATCAACTTGCACATCACCTGCGCTCACTGGGCGTTGGTGCCGAGTCGCCCGTAGGGATCCTGCTGGAGCGGTCGGTGGAGATGGTGGTGGCACTGTTGGGAGTGTTGAAGGCCGGCGGCGCCTACGTGCCGTTAGACCCTGCTTACCCGCGCCAGCGGCTGTCACTCATGCTGGAAGATTCCCAACTCTCAATCCTCCTGACGCAGCAACACCTGCATTCACAGCTTCCCACAGAAAACCTTCAAGTCGTCTGTCTCGATACCGACTGGACCAACATCTCGTCTTTGAGTGCAGCAGATCTGTCATCCCTCGCCGCACCCGACAACCTCGCTTATATCATTTACACTTCCGGCTCCACCGGCCGGCCCAAGGGCGTCCAAATCTCACATCGTGCTGTCGTTAACTTCCTGACTTCCATGCAGCAGGCGCCGGGTATCAGCGCTAACGACACCCTGCTCTCAGTCACTACGCTCTCGTTCGATATCGCCGGCCTGGAAATCTATCTGCCCCTGTTGAACGGCGCCCGCCTGGTGCTCGCCAGCCGCGAGACTGCGCTCGATGGCAGGCAGTTAGCCCGGCTCATCGAGAGTTCTCAGGCAACAGTGATGCAAGCCACGCCCGCTACCTGGCGCTTGCTGATCGAAGCAGAGTGGTCAGGTAGCAAACAACTCAAAATACTCTGCGGTGGTGAAGCGCTGCCGGGCGAACTGGCTGCCAGACTGCTGGCACACGGAGCTACACTCTGGAATCTTTATGGCCCAACCGAGACTACGATCTGGTCGGCACTCAAGCAGGTAGAGACTGTCAATAGTAGTGTAGTCGAGCTCGGGCGGCCGATTGCCAACACGCAACTCTACGTGCTTAACCAGAGTTTGCAGCCAGTGCCTCTGGGAGTTGCCGGCGAACTCTTTATCGGAGGTGAAGGACTGGCGCGAGGTTATTTCAAACGTGCTGAACTTACCGCCGAACGTTTTATTCCCGATCCGTTCAGCCACACTGCCGGCGCCCGCCTTTATCGCACCGGTGATCGCACCCGCTACTTGCCTGATGGACAGATCGAGTTTCTCGGTCGTGTCGATCACCAGGTGAAGGTGCGCGGGTATCGCATCGAGTTGGGCGAAGTGGAGGCGGCGCTGCGAGAGCAGGAGGGAGTGCGGGAGTGCGTGGTGGTGGCACGTCAGGAAGAGGGCAGTGCAGCGCAGCTCGTGGCTTATGTGGTGGACGGAGATGGTCCGGGTCTCGACGATGGGGAGTTGCGGCGAGCGCTGAAGGAGCGTTTGCCGGAATACATGGTTCCTTCACATTTCGTGGTGATGGAAGCGTTACCGTTGACGGCCAACGGGAAGGTAGACCGGCAGGCATTGCCCACGCCGGACAGAACTGCAACGGCGGGCGCGAGCGAGTATGTGGCGCCGCGGACTCCGGTGGAGGAGCTGCTGGCAGGCATTTGGGCCGAAGTGTTACGCGTGGAGCGTGCCGGCCTCAGCGACAATTTTTTTGAACTTGGCGGCCACTCATTACTGGGAACGCAGATCATCTCCCGTGTCCGCGAGGCGTTCGGAGTAGAACTTCCGATGCGAAGCATATTCGAATCGCCGACGATCGGCGAGATGGCATGCCGCATCGAGGAAAGCATGAAGAATCAGCAAGAGGTGCCGGCGCCGCCCGTAAGACCGGCGCCAAGAAATGCTGACTTACCGCTGTCGTTCGCGCAGCAGCGACTCTGGGTTTTTGATCGGATGGCGCCAGGGAGTTCCGTCTACAACATCCCTTCAACCACTCGACTGACGGAAGACCTGGACATTGCGGTATTGCAGCGGACCTTCAATGAGATAATCAGACGACACGAGTCGCTGCGCACTACTTTTCGTGAGGTGAACGGGCAACCGCGCCAGATCATTTCTCCGCCGGCGCCCGCGCCGTTACCCATCGTCGACCTTAGTTCCCTATCTAAAGAAGTGCGCGAGCATGAAGCACGCCGCCTGGCGCAGTTGGAGGCGCAACAGCCCTTCGACCTTGCGCATGGTCCATTGATTCGTGCGGGAGTGATTAAACTTGGCGCGCAGGAATACATGGTGCTGTTGACGATGCACCACATAATTTCCGACGGCTGGTCCATGGGTGTGCTGCTCGACGAAGTTGGCACACTCTACGCCGCTTTCAAACGCGGCGAACCCTCGCCGCTGCCGGAGCCAGTGATCCAGTATGCCGACTACGCCGTGTGGCAACGAGAGTGGCTGCAAGGCGAGGCCCTGGAGAAACAGGTGTCTTACTGGCGGCAACACCTGGAAGGCGCTCCGGCGTTGCTGGAGTTGCCGGCGGAAAAGCCACGCCCTGCCATTCCGACGTTCCGTGGAGCAACTGGAACCCAGGAATTCTCAGCGGAGCTAACGACTAAGCTAAAAGAGTTGAGTCGTCAGCATAACGTCACGCTCTTCATGGTTCTGCTGGCCGCCTTCCAACTGCTGCTTTATCGCTACACTGGCCAAAAAGATATTGTGGTGGGTTCGCCTATCGCCGGGCGCACGCACGTTGAGACGGAGTCGCTCATTGGTTTTTTGGTTAACATGCTTGCACTGCGCGGGCGGTTTACCCGCGAGCTGACCTTCGAAGAGTTGCTGCGACAGGTGCGCGAGGTGACGCTTGGCGCATATGCGCACCAGGAGTTGCCGTTTGAGAGTCTGGTGGAGGAGCTACAGCCGGATCGGAACTTGAGTTACAACCCGCTGATCCAGGTGGTGTTTGCCTTACAGAACCTTCCGCAAACACGCACGGCTGGTGCTGCGGGTGTTGCCGATGCGCCGAGCACCGCGACTAATAGCAATGGTGCAGAACCGCCGCAGTTGCTGCAGGGAACAACAAAGTTCGACATGTTACTCCGATTGCGGGAGAGTGAAGGCGTACTAAAGGGCGAGGTGGATTACAGCACTGACCTGTTCAGCGCGGAGTGGGTGCAATGCTTCACCGGCCATTACAGGCAGTTGCTGACCGCAATTGTGAATAATCCGCAGCAGCGCATCTCGGAGTTGCCCCTGTTGACTGAAACAGAGCAGCAGCTACTGCATGACTTCAACGATACTGCGCGAGCTCTGCCGCAGGATTTATTTGCGCACCAGCTCTTCGAAGAACAAGTAGCCAGGACTCCAGAGGCGGTGGCGCTGGTCCATGGATACGAGCAACTGACTTATGCAGAGCTGAACGGGCGGGCCAATCAGCTGGCGCATTACCTGCGCGGCAACGGAGTGGGCGTGGAAACGGTGGTAGGCCTTTGTCTGCCACGCGGTATCGATCAGATAGTGGCGCTGCTGGCAGTGCTCAAGAGCGGTGCTGCTTATCTGCCGCTGGAGCCGGCTTACCCGGCGGAGCGGCTTGCCTCGATGCTGGAGGAAGCAGGCGCCGCACTGGTGCTCACTAATGCCAGCCTGACACTGAATCTGCGGCCGGGAGTGCGCCAACTGGTGCTTGAAACCGTGCAACGCGAGTTGGCGCAACTGCCCGCGAGTGATGGTCAGATTGAAGTCGCTCCCGAAAGTCTCGCTTACATCTCCCAGGGCATTGCGGGCACGCACGCAGGTCTCTCAGCCGCCGTCCAAAGTTCAACAGAAATACTCGGTCTCACGGCCAGCGATCAGGTGCTCGACCTCTCGTCGCCGGCGCGTGACTCTCATCTGCTGACGCTCTTTGCGACTCTTCTGCGTGGCGCGACGTTATCGCTGTCGGCAAATAATCTGTCAGTAAATAATGACGCCAACGTTCTCAGCGCTCCGGTAACCCGCTTCCTGGAGCTTAGCCGCGAAGAGCTTGCGGCGTTGAGTACCGTCATCCTTTATGGAGAAGGGTTCTCGCCGCGCTTATTGCAGTCCTTATCCGGAAAACGATTGCTGCACATTCGGGAATGGCCGGCCGCAACGCTGTTTCAACTGTCACGCGAGTACCACGAAGCAGAGCAACAGTGGCCCCTGCTGATTCCGTATGAGCGCGGCTCACAGGTTGAATGCTATGTGCTTGATAAAGAATTTCAACCTGTTCCCATGGGCGTCACTGGTGAATTATTTATTGGCGCCGGCAACCGCCTGCGTGGCTATTTAAGAGGAGCAGATCACACTGCCGCGGCCTTCGTTCCGAATCCATTTAGCAGCCAACCGGGCGCGAGGCTCTATGCGTCAGGCTGTCTAGTGCGGCTCGATGCGGATGGCAAACTGCAATACCTTGGCAACTTGCAGGAGCAGGTCGAGGTCGACGGCCGCCACATTAGGTTGAAAGAGATCGAGGCTGTAGTTACCCGAAACTCCGCGGTACGGCACACCCTAATCAAAGTTGATGAAGAAGAAGGACAGAAGAGCCTAATCGCCTACGTGGTGCCGGACGACACTGCCGCAACACCTCCTGCGCTTAGCGACTTAGGAAACGTAACCGACTATTTGCGACCGGCAGCATATGTAGTGCTCGATCAACTACCGTTGTCAGCTGAAGGCGAAGTCGAACTGGCGGCCCTGCCGAAAGCTGAAGTGGTGAAGACGATCACCGAATATGTGGCCCCACAGAGTCCGCTCGAGATAATAGTCGCGAGAATCTGGATCGATATTTTGGAAGTGGAGAAAATATCTGTTCATGACAACTTCTTTAGCGTAGGCGGACATTCCCTGCTGGCCACAATGGCCAACGTTAGCGTGAGCGATACATTCGGCATAGAAGTTCCTGTCAATGTGTTGTTCGAAGCACCAACAATAGCTGAGTTTGCTAACAAGCTTCTGCAGGATCCAGATGATGGCGAGCGCATTGAACAAATCGCCGCATTGCAGATCAGCATGGAAGAAATGGCAAACAAGGTCAAAACGCTGAAAGACCTATCACCGGAGGAGAAGCAAGCAGCAAGGGAGCAAGCAGCAGCGGAGAAGAAAGCGGCGGCGGAGAAGCAAGCCGCAGCCGAGAAGCAAGCGGCAGCCGAGAAGCAAGCCGCAGCCGAGAAGCAGGCCGCAGCTGAGAAGCAAGCCGCAGCCGAGAAGCAAGCAGCAGCTGAGAAGCAAGCTGCAAGGGAGAAACAAGCTGTAAGGAAGACGTCATCCTCGCTGATACGACGGGTACCAAGAGATGCTGACTTACCGGTGTCGTTCGCGCAACAGCAACTCTGGGTTTTTGATCGAATGGCGCCAGGGAGTTCCGTCTACAACATTCCGATAACTACACGTCTGACGGACGATGTAAACCTCCCGGTATTGCAGCGGACCTTCGATGAGATAATCAGACGACACGAGTCGCTGCGCACTACTTTTCGTGAGGAGAACGGGCAACCGCGCCAGGTCATTTCTCCGCCGGCGCCCGCGCCGTTACCCATCATCGATCTTAGTTCCCTACCTAAAGAAATCCGCGAGCGTGAAGCGCGTCGCCTGGCACAGGAGGAAGGGCAACGCCCCTTCGACCTTGCGCGCGGTCCGTTGATCCGTGTGGGACTGATTAAACTCGGCGAGCAGGGATACATGGCGCTGTGGACGCTGCACCATATAGTTTTCGACGGCTGGTCCGTGAGTGTACTGCTCAACGAGGTCTATACACTCTACGACGCTTTCAGTCGTGGCAAACCGTCACCGCTGCCGGAGCCAGTGATCCAGTATGCCGACTACGCCGTCTGGCAGCGCGAGTGGCTGCAAGGCGAGGCCCTGGACAAACAGGTATCTTACTGGCGGCAACACCTGGAAGGCGCTCCGCCGTTGCTGGAGTTGCCGGCGGACAAGCCACGCCCTGCTTACCCAACGTTCCGTGGAGCAAGTGAATCCCTGGAACTCTCAGCGGAGCTAACGACTAAGCTGAAAGAGTTGAGTTATAAGCATAACGTCACGCTCTTTATGGTCCTGCTGGCCGCGTTCCAACTCCTGCTGCATCGCTACATTGGTCAGAAAGATATTGTGGTCGGCTCGCCTATCGCCGGGCGCACGCGCCCCGGGACGGAGTCGCTCATCGGCTTTTTCGTTAACACGCTGGTCCTGCGGGGTCGGTTTACTCGCGAGCTGACATTTGAAGAGTTGCTGCGGCAGGTGCGCGAGGTGACGCTGGGCGGATATGCGCATCAGGAGTTGCCATTTGAAAATATGGTGGATGGGCTACAGCCGGAGCGCAACTTGAGTTACAACGCGTTGGCTCAGGTGATGTTCATCTTCCAGAACCTTCCGCCAACACGCAAACCAGCAACGGCTGGTGCTGCGAATGCTGCGGATGCTGAGACTGATGACAGTAATGCAGAAGCGCCGCCACCGCTGCTGCAAGGAACAGCAAAGTTCGACATGTCACTCTGGTTCCGGGAGAGTGAGGGCGTGCTAAAGGGCGGGGTGGAGTACAGCACTGACCTGTTCAGCGCGCAGCGCGTGCAACGCTTGACCGGCCATTACAGGCAATTGCTGAACGCAATTGTGAAGAATCCGCGGCAGCGCATCTCAGAGGTGCCCCTGTTAACTGAGATAGAGCAGCAGCTACTGCATAACTTCAACGATATTGCGCCATCTCTGCCGCAGAACCTGTGCGTGCACCAGCTCTTCGAAGAACAAGTTGCCAGGACTCCAGAGGCAGTGGCGCTGGTCCATGAAGACGAGCAACTGACTTATGCAGAGCTGAACGGGCGCGCCAACCAGCTGGCGCATTATCTGCGCGGCAACGGCGTAGAAGTGGAAACGGTAGTAGGTCTCTGTCTGCCACGCAGTGTCAATCAGATAGTGGCGTTGCTCGGAGTGCTTAAGAGCGGCGCTGCTTGTCTGCCAATGGAACCGGGTTATCCAACGGAGCGGCTGGCCTCGATGCTGGACGAAGCGGGCGCCGCACTGGTGCTCACCGATGCCAGCCTGGCGCCGATTCTGCCGCCGGGAGTGCGCCAACTGCTGCTTGAAACCGTGCAGCCCGAGTTGGCCCAATTGCCCACGAGTGATGGTCTGCTTGAAGTCGCGCCCGAAAGTCTCGCTTACATCTCCCAGGGCATTGCCGGCACGCAGGTAGGTCTCTTGTCCGCCGTACAAAGTTCAACTGAAATGCTCGGCATCACGGCCAGCGATCAGGTGCTCGATCTCTCATCGCCGGCGCGCGATTCCCATCTGCTGACGGTCTTTGCGACTCTTCTGCGCGGCGCGACGCTATCGCTGTCAACAACAGATGGAGCCAACGTTCTCAGCGCGCCAGTGACCCGATTCCTGGAGCTTAGCCGCGAAGAGCTTGCGGCGTTGAGTACCGTCGTCCTTTATGGAGAAGGGTTTTCGCCGCGCTTACTGCACTCCTTACCCGGAAAACGATTGCTGCATGTCCGCGAATTGCCGGGCGCAACGCTGTTTCAAATGTCACGCGAGTACTACCAGGCAGAGTACGAGGGGCCCATGCTGATTCCCTATGAGCGCGGCTCGCAGGTTGAATGCTATGTGCTTGATAAAGAATT
>Ga0070689_100000218_pt1 | contig 34123 bp, 30 predicted proteins | sample KBSS23HmetaG_FD_64669 | JGI IMG/M metagenome (GOLD analysis project Ga0070689, IMG submission 64669) | Switchgrass rhizosphere microbial communities from Kellogg Biological Station, Michigan, USA - KBS S2-3H metaG | ecosystem: Host-associated > Plants > Roots > Rhizosphere ...
AACGCTTATGGGACGGCCGCCCACCCGGGCCGCTGTTCTCGTATTCACAGGTGTCGGGGCTCGCCGTCGACAGGCAGGGTCGACTGCTCTTGTCGGGCACCGGTATCCTTGGAGCCGACGGCGGCATGATCATCGAAAAACGCTATCCCTGACCCTCGCTTCGAGCTCGGGCTGCCCCGCGCCGGCGTCGCCGAGACGCTCGCGGGCGAGGCGCCCGAGCCTCGAAATGGCGCGCGCCGCCGGCGCTACGGATCGTACGTCTGCGACCCGCGCGTCTCCTGGTAATAGTCGCGCAGCGTCCAGTCGACCGCGGCGTTCACCGAGCCGCCGCCCGCCTGGAAGCTCCGCGTGCAGAGCTGCGAGAGGAGCGTCGTCCCCTGCTTGTAGTCCGAGCCGTAGAGCGCGGCGTAGAGGGCATACGTCGGATTCGAGGTCTCCTTGCCGTCGGCGAAGACGAGCTCGACCGTGTTCGGGAAGACGTTCACGCGCTTCGCGCGGACGATGAAGTTGCACGCCGGGTTCGCGGCGGTCCCCGCGGTGCAGGCGCCGGTGCTCGCGTCGAAGCCGGTCCAGTTGGCCGAGTTGGTGATGAGCGCGTCGAGCGCCGACTCGTCGGCGTCCGTCAGGTTGAGCGGCGTCTTCGCCAGCGCGAGGCCGATCTGGAGCTGGAGCTTCGCCACCGCGAGCGTCGTCGCCGGGACGGGCGCGATCTGGCGCGCGCGCGCCTCGGAGCGGACGTCCGCCGGCGCCTGGTTCCCGAGCTTGTCGGCGAACGTGTTGAACACGTCGTCGCTCCCGGAGACGTGCAGCCACACCCACGGCGCGGCGTCGAGGATCCCGTTCGTGAGCTTCAAGCCATATTGCGTCGAGAAGTCGATCGAGATGTTGCTCCCCAGATACGTCCTCAAGAAGAACTGGCTCGCCACGACGAAGCCGCCGTGCAGGTCGGTCGGGGTGCCGGTCGCGTGCGCGACGTACGACGTCACTCCCTGGAAGATCCGCGTCCCGTAATCGACGTCCCACTCGCTGTCGACGCTCGCCTTTACCTGAGTCCAGATGTCGTCGAGCTTCCCGCCGAGCAGGTCCGAGAACGGGACCTCCTGGGAACAGATCCCGTGATCGTAGAGCGCGAGCCCCTTGACGCTCCCCTTCCCGTTCGGCGCGGCGAGCCCCGCCACGGTCGACGCCGGCGTCCCCGTGTGCCCCGCCACCGTCGGCCCCCAGAACGCCCACCACGATCCCGCTCCGTCGTAATCGGAGCTGCACGGCCCGAAACACAGCTCGCGCGCCGACGGGTTCACCAGCGACACGACGCGCGGGAGGGCCACCGCGTCGCCGGCGATCCCGTCCATCGTCCTCTCCTGAAAGGACCACGAGAGGCCGTATCCGCCGAGGCCGATCGGGCTCGCCGCCTGGTTCGTCATCAGGAGCCGCGTCGTCTCCGCGTGCTCGGAGGGATCGCGCGCAAAGACGAGGAGCTCCTCGCGCGAGTACGCCGACGTGAACGCCACGTGCGACGACTCCATCCCGAGCTGGTTGTTCGCGAGCGTCGTGCCGAGCTCCGATTGGCCGGCGCCCATCGTGTCCGGCACGAGCACCACCTTCTTCAACGCGTCCGTGCTCGTCTTCGTGTTGATCACCTCGATCGTGGCGCTCGGGAGGGTAAGGATCGGCCCGTTGATCGGGACGAGGGTGATCTCGTCGGCAGTGGAGCCGGAGTCATCCGGCGCGGATCCACACGCCAACAACAAAGAGGGGAGCGACAGCGCCACGAGAGTCGACCATGCGCGTTTCATCGAGCCTTTTCTTTCTCCGAGCCGTGCCCGGCAAAGTCGACATCAGCAACCGATATGCCGCTATCGCCGCGAGTCGATTCGCCGCTTTTTCCGCTCCGCGCGCCGGCGCGTTTGCACCATTCGCGCACCGTCGTCGCCGCCGGTTGTGCGGACTTTGCACAGACGTGCACCATTTGGTAACGCGGTGAACGCGGAACGCTGCGCAACCGCTCGCGACGACGCGGCTAGCCGTGGACTCCGTCGTGACCGGGCGCCCGCTCAGCGACCGCCGACCGTGCCTTCAGAGCGGCATGGCCAAGTGCCGGTACTCGAGCACTCTGCCGGCTGCCTCCACCCTGTGATCCGCGCGGCCCGCGCGGTCGGCGCGTGGGCCGAACCCGAAGCGCTCGTAGAGAGCGTTGGCTTCGCGGTGCTGCGGCGAGACCTCCAACACCGCGCGCTTCGCCCCGCCCGCGCGCGCCCGAGCGATGAACTCCTCGAGCAACCGGATGCCGATCTTCTGACCGCGCCGCTCGGGGTGGACCGCGATGCGGCTCAAGTACGCGTCCCCTTCCTCCAATGTGAGAAGGGCGGCTTGGGCAGCGCGGCTCCGCTCGATGACGCCGCCGTCGGCGAGCGCAGGGTGCCCCATGAGCGTGCGCGCCGCCTTGAAGCGCGCTCGCGTGAGCTCGGCACGCTGGAGCGGGCCGGCGATCATGCCAAGTGGATCGCGGGTCGTCTCGTCGACCAGGAGCTGCCCGAACGGCGGAGCGAACTCGCCGGCTCCGGCGGTAAGGAGCGCGCGGGCGACCTCGCGCGCGCTCTCGCCGTAGACGAAGCGCGAGTACGGATCCGACGCGAGCGCTTCGAGATCGAGGTAGGCCTCGACATACTCGGTAGTCTCCCGAAAGCCCTCGGCGAAGACGAGGACGCCCGTGAGGCTCATGCGCCCGCGATAGCGCGGATGAAGCCGCCGTAGGTCGTCACGACATCCATGTCGACCTCTTCGAGATCGACTTTCACCGAAAATTTCGCCTCCGCTGCCGACAGGAGCTCGAGGAGGCCGAAGGAGTCGATGACTCCGGAGTCGATCAGGCTGAGATCGTCGGCGGGGTCGGAGATGCCTCCACGCGCGAAGCGCGGCGCCAAGTAACTCCGGATGAACGCCTCAACTTCGTTGTACCGTTCCATCTTCTTCCTTGATTCCCTGCTGGAGTGCGAGCTTATCGATCTTGCCGTTAGCGTTCAACGGCAGGCGTTCCATGGCAACGAATTTGCCCGGTACCATGTACTCGGGCACCTGCGCGCGCATCCTCTCGGTCACGCTGGCGACATCCAGCGCGTGGCCGGCGACGAAGCCGACGAGGCCCGTCGGTCCCGCCTCTCCGACCGGCCACGGGACGACCGCCACGAGGTCCACTCCGCTGGCCACGCGGAGCGCGTGCTCGACCTCGCCGAGCTCGACTCGGAAGCCTCGCAGCTTGATCTGCTCGTCGAGGCGCCCTGCGTGTACGAGGACACCGCGGCGGTCGAAAAAGGCTGCGTCGCCGGTCCGATACCAACGGTTCTGCGGGCCGTCGTCCCACGGCATCGCGACGAAGCGCGCGGACGTCTTCTCGACGTCGCCGAGGTACCCCGCGGCGACCTGAGGGCCACGCACGCAGAGCTCGCCCCGCTCGCCGCGAGCGACGAGCGCGAGGTCGGGGGCGACGACCGCCGCGGCCATCCCTTCGTACGGATCGCCGATCGGCACGACGCCCTCGACGCACTCCTCAGGGGATTTCGCCGACTCCCAGCGGTAGTGCGTGCACGCGATGGTCGCCTCGGTGGGGCCATAGAGGTTCTCGACGATCGAGGCTGGCGCCGCGGCCTGCCAAGCCTCGGCGACGCTGGCCGGGAGCCTCTCGCCGCAGAAGAGGCTGACGCGGAGCGAGGGGAACGCGCCGGGGTTGAGCATGCGCAGGCCACGCAGCATCATTCCGACGGAGGGGACGGAGAACCAAACGGTGAGCTCCTCGGCCCGAATGAACTTGCTCGGCGCCATTTGCTCCTTGGCCGAGAGGACGTGGACGCTCGCCCCCTTGCCCCACGCGACGAACATGTCGAACACGGACAGATCGAAGGTGAGGTCGAACGTCTGCGACAGCCGGTCCTGCGCGCCGATCGCGTAGCGCCGCCACATCGCGCCGAGGTGGTGCAGCACGTTCGCGTGCGTCACCATGACCCCCTTGGGATCGCCCGTCGTCCCCGAGGTGAACATCACGTACGCGATGCTGGCCTCGTCGACGGGCAAAGGTTCGCGCGGAGTCGCGGCGATGAGCTCGCCGCGCCCGACGAAGCGGTGCGCCGGAAATTCTTGCGCAAAGGCGCCGACGTCGGCGGTGTCGGGGAGGAGGACGCGCAAGGGCCGCGCGACGTGCGGGAGGAGCGCGCGGAGGGACGGCTCCGACGTCTCGCTCGCGACGATGCAAGGTGCGCGCGAGAGGGCGAGCATGCGCGCGTTGCGGGCGGCCGGGAACTTGGCGTTCAGCGGGACATAGCCCGCGCCGGCGTAAAGGACGCCGAGGACGCCGGCGTAGTCGCTGGCGGCGCGCGAGGCGAGGACTGCGGCCAGGGGCGGAGACGTCTCGGTGCATGCATCGGCGACGTGCGCGGCAATCCCGGACGCACGGCATGCGAGGTCGCGATACGACCACCGCTCACGTCCGGCGACGAGCGCCAGGCGGCCTTCGTGCTCGGCAACCGCCGCGGCGACGGAGCGCCCGAGCGAGCGACCCGCTGAGAGGGAAAACGACGTGGCTCGTTGCATTCGATTCAGTCCCTTGCCAGACCCGGCGGCGGGTCGGGCGGATCGCGTCGTGCGCCGGACACCCCCGAGAAGAGCGCGCGCACGATCAACGCGGCGGCGTCGGCGTTCACGTGCTGAACGTCGTAAAAGAGACTGTCGTCGCCGCCGAACGATCGAGCATCGGTGAAATCACGCCACGTGACCGACGGATGCCTCTGCGCGATCGACTCGAGGAGGGCGACGGTGGCGCGCCGGAGCTCCGCGAAGCCCCGCGTCTGCTCGAGATACTCCCGATAGCCGGAGTGAAGCGGCGTGATGAAGGCGTGCACGCGCATGCCGTGCCGATCGGCCGTCGCCGCGATCGACTCGAGCATGTCCTTGCGCCGCTCGTCCAGGCCGGTGAACGCGTCGAAGCTCGTCGCGAGAGCGTATTGCGCCGGCGTGATCGGCTTCATGGAGAGGTCGAACGTGCCGACGCGAAGGAAGCCGTCGGCGTCGAAGCGCATGGGCGGCTCGGACGTGCCGCTCCTGAAAAGTGAGAGCGCGTGCAGGCTCTCCCTCGTCATGGCCGCCGACACGGCCGCGTAGGCGGCTTCTTCGAAGACCTCGGCACGGATCGCGATCGGGAGCTGCGCGCGGAGCTCGCTGCACCCGGCGTTGCGCGTGTCGACGCCGACGTGGTTGTGGAACGCCTCGATGTCCAAGCCGAGCACGACCTCCCGCAGAGGCCACTTCAAGTCCTCGGCCGCGAACGCGAGCATGGCGGCGTCGTCCTCCACGCGCGCGCCGTCGACCGTCGCGTTGAACGCGCTCCCCACGTGGGCTTCGCGCGCGATGTCGCGCGGAGCGATCTTCATGCTCCGGCTCGATCCGAGGACGATGGCCTCGGCCGGTCCGGACGCCTTCATCAGCTCGACCTTGGTGTCGCGCGTCGCCCAGACGAGGGGCGGTAAGACGTGCGTCGGATAATACCCGAGCGGATTGATCACGACGTTGAACGCCGCCGTGATGGCGGACGCGATGACGAGGCTTGCGCCAAATCCCCTTAGAAACGCCTTATCGCCGTGCGTCGCAGGCGGTCGGCCGTCGGATCCGTTCGATTGCTTCAAAGCGCCTCAGAACTGGAAATAAATGAAAGCGCGGTTGACGTTCAGGCGACGGAACGCGAGCGCCGCAAACATCAGGATGCCGGTGAACACGCCCATCGCGAAGACGAGCGGCTGCGACGACGACTGCCCGCGAAGCTCGGTCAGCCTCTTCTTGACGCGGTCCACGACGAAGGGGGCGGCCCACACCCCGCACATCAGCGTCGTGACTTGGAGATAGAACGCCGGGTCGAGCGTCCGCCCGGGGTGGCGCGCCGGCGTCAGCATGACAGAGAGCAGGTCCCACGCGCCGCGGAGCGTGGGCACGCGGAAGAGGATCCATGACGGCAGGAGGAAAACCCAGGTGAGAGCGCTGCTGACCGCGATGCCGGCCGGGCTGTCGAACCAATGAGGCGGCGGCAGCTCCGGCCCGGGGGCGGGCCGGACCCACGCCCGCCCCACGTAGTACGCGGCGAGGAGCATGCCGTGGTAGAAGCCCCACACGACGTAGGTCCACCCTGCCCCGTGCCAGAGCCCGCAGAGCGTCATCGTGATGATGGACGCGCGGCACGCGCCGGCCACCGTCAAGCGCCGCCCGCTCAACGGGAAGAACAGGTAATCGCGGACCCAGCGCGACAATGAGATATGCCAGCGATTCCAGAAATCCGCCGGCGTCCGCGCGCGGAACGGGAAGCGGAAATTGTCCACGAGCTGGATGCCGCACAGCTTGGCCGAGCCGATCGCCATTCGCGAGTACGACGAGAAATCGAAATAAATCTGGAGCGCGAAGCCGACCGCCATGACCAGGACGTCGGCGGCGCCGAGCGCGCTCGTCGTATGCGCAAAGGCCCGATCCACGCGCGGGGCGAGCCAGTCCGCGAGCACGTTCTTGAGGAAGAAACCGGACGCGAGGAGCCAGATACCGTCCGCTGTTTCACTGCTCGATGTCCGCCATTTCGGTGAGTTGAACTGCGGAATGAGCTCCTTCGCGCGCAAGATGGGTCCCGCGACCAGGTGCGGGAAGAACGCGATATAGAGCTGGAAATCCAGGAAGGAATGCCGCTTCTCCTTACCGCGAATACACTCGGCGATGTAGCTGATCCCCTCGAACGTATAGAAGGAGACGCCGAGCGGCAGGATCCAGCCGAGACCACGCGGGGCCCACGTCGATCCGAAGTGCCGCGCGACCGCCCCCACGTTCGCCGCCCCCCAGTCGGCGTATTTGAACGCCGACAGGATCCCGACGAGCACGGTGATGACGGCATAGCCGCGCAGGCGCCGCGCGCGCCCCTCGGCGGCCAGGACGTACGCGCCGCCGTACCCGGCAACGACCCCGACGGCGAGGAGGAGGGCGACGTACTCGACGTGCCAGCTCGCGTAAAATACGAGGCTTGCGAGGACGAGCCACCCTTTCCTCGCTCGCTCCGGGACGTGCCGCAACCCGACCACCGCGACCGCGAGAAATGCCAGATAAACAAGGGTGTTGAATTGCATCGGCCGCAGGCGAAGAGAAGTCGGAGCCGCCCTTTTCGTGAAGCGCGGAGCCTACCTACGGCCCCCCGTGGGGGCAAGCGACAGCGGCAAGGCGGTGCAGGCGAGGTGCGACGTTCAGGCGCGGGTGGAACGGGTTTGGTCCGGTTGACATGACGCCCGATCCCGATCGCTTTTTTCCGTTCACACTGGAATGATCAGCGCACCGCTCCAGACGCGACGTCGACGTCGATGGTGCGATCCGCCGGCGGCTCGCCGCAGACGATCTCCGGCCGCGTGTTTACCTTCTTACCGAGCGCCTCGGCGATCGCCTTCCCCTCCGTCACGCTCGGAACGCGCATCCCCATATAGCGGCGGTCGCCGCCCTTGAACTCCACGAGCGTCGCTTTGTCACCGAGCGCGGCGCGGCCTTTGAGGACGGCGCGCACGGTCGGGTAGTCGCCACCGATGGCCTGCATCATTCCCTGGCGCAAGAGGACGGCGAACGGCGCGGCGCACGCGTCGTCGGCTATGGGCGGCCACGAGCGGAATCCCTTTCCGCTCGCCGCTGTATCGGCGAGATCCGGCTCGTTGCAGCGCAGCGTCTCGGAGGGGCGCTTCGTGCGAAGGATTGCCCGGTAGGGCTCCGGCGTCCGCCAGCCCGATTCCTTTTCGGTATATCCCGCGTTCACGAAGAGGTCGTCGGCGGTGTGCACGAGCGACTCGGCGGCGTACGCGCCGGCCGTCGAGAACGGCGGGCGCGGCATGTCGACCTTTTGCCACGCGCCAGAGGCGGAGTGATAGAGCGCGCCGCTCTTCCCGACGATCCACGGATCGCCCTGCTCGACGCCGGCGAGCACGCTCCCGCGGAGCGCGCGGTGCGCGCGGCGACGCTCCTCGGAGCTCCCGTTCGAGATCCGCTCGGGGACCGCGCGCTCCGCGACCGCGCCGTCCTTCGACTCGACCCACAACGTGCCGTCGCCGAGGACGAGCCACACCTCGTCTCCGGCGACGGCGGAGTAGACCACGTACGTGTGACGCGAGCGGACGATCGCGTCGGCGGGGTCCTTCTTCCAGTGCGCGCCGTCGAAGCGGAGGAGCTCCGCCGTCTCCTGCCACCTCGCGGTGCGCGCGAAGACGAATCCGTCCGCGGGCTGGATCGCGGCGTCGAAGAAGCCGGCGGCGATCGGCTCCTCGCGCACGGCGCCGTTCACCGTGAAGCGCACGAACGCCTTGTCACCGTCGGCCGTGGTGCCGAAGGCGATCATCTCGTCTTTCCACGGCGCGACCTTCACCGGCACGAACCCAGCGCGGAAGAGCGCGGGGACCTGTGGCTTCGACGCGCCGCCGAGCGGGACGGCGCGGAGGCGCGCCGTCACGTCGGTGTCGCTTCGCCGGACGACCTGCGTGACGAAGAGCGCGTCGCCGCGGAAGAACGGTGAATGGTAATCGGAGGCCGCGTCGGGGGAATCGCCGACCGCCAGCGCGATCCGCCACGCGGCGCCGTCGCGCACCCAGACGTCGGCCTGCGCCTCGGTGCGCCCGCTCCGGTCGTCGATCATCACGGCGCGATCGGGCCACCGCCCGCGGAGGTCCGACGGCTGCGACGACGACCACGCCCCTTCGGCGATCCCCTTGATGAGCGCGTCGTCGCTCGTGAGGCCGCGATCGGTGAGCTCCGCCAGCGTGGGCGTCGAGCCGCGCGAGAACGCGCCGCTCCGGTTGCCGTACGTGAGGAGCGCGCCGCTCTCCATCGGCCACACCTCGGCGTGGATGCACATGCCGTCGACCACCGCGAAGAGCGCGCCCGACTTCGCCGGACGCGTTCCCCATTTCAACGGCGGCTCTTCGAGCGCGGCGCTCGCGCCGGCGGACGCGGCGGGCGACGCCGGCTCGGTGGACGCGGCCGGCGCGTCCTTTCCGGCCGACGCGGCCTGCTTCGGCGCGGGCGCGTCGGGCAAGTGGCTCGTCTTGCAGGCAGAGGCCGCGAGGGCGACGGCGAGGAGGCTTACGTTTCGTCTCACGGAGAGAGCTCCTGTGCGGTGTCGACGAGGACGGTTTCGCCGAACGACGTTCGAACGCCGTGGCGGACGGAGGCGACGCGATCATACGTGACGATGACGTGCGCGAGGCGCGGTCTCGCGCCGGCGGGGAGCGCGAAGCGAAGCGCGCGCGGCGCGCCGGAGAGACGGTCGTCGCGGATCTCGACCGCGGACACGGACCCGCCGCCGCGGTCGTCGCGGAAGACGCGCGTGAGCCACGCCTCGTCGTCGGAGAGCACGCGCCCGTCCGCGTCCTCGGTCCACAGGCGGACGCGGAGGGCGCGGAACAGATCGCCGGTCGGCATGGCGTGACCCACGCCGACGGAACGCACCACGACCTCCACCCCTTCCGGCACGAGGCGCGGCGGGACGACGGCGATCGCGGCGCGGAGCTTCGCCGGATCGCGCGACGCCGCGAAGGCGTGGCTCCGCGCGTGCGCCCTTGCCCTCGGCATGTGGCAATCGGCGCACGGCACCGCCGCGAAATCGGAGCGCGCGTGCTCCTCCGCCGTTCGCTGCATCCGCTCGCCGCCCTTGCCCGCGCGCGGGAACGCGAAGTCGTGGCACGCGTCGCACGCGCCCGTCGTCGCGCGCTCGGCGCGCGGGCGGAGGGCGTGCTCGCGCGCGCGCTCGTGGCAGCTCGCGCAGCCGACCCCCTCGTCCTTGCCGCGCGCGTCGTCCGCGCCGGCGGCGAGCGGCGCGTGGCACCGCACGCAGAAGTCGAGCGGCTCCTCGGCGAGCGAAGCCTGGAAATCGGGGCTCCGGAACGATGCATGATGCAACGATCCGGACCACTCGCGCGCGACGTCGGCGTGGCACCCGGCGCACGGCGCGGCGCCCGCTCCGGCAGGATCGGCCGCGCCCGCACCCGCGCCCGGAGGCGCGCCGCGACACGCGGCGGTCACGGCGGCGATCGCGGTCGCGACGACCAGCGCACGCGTCACGGAGTCAGCGTCCCTATCGCCGCGTCGACATCCCATCGTCGCATCGACACCCCCGTCGCTGCATTGTATGCGTGCGGCATGGAAATCAACGGCATCGCCCACGTGCAGCTCACCGTCAGCGACTTCGGCGCGTGCCGCCGGTTCTACGAGCGGCTCCTTCCGTATCTCGGATTGACGCCGGTGATGCAGGCGGATGGGTTCTACTATTGCGTCGGCGCGCGGACCGGAGTCGCGATCACGCGCTGCGACGATGCATACAAGGGCGAGCGCTTCGTGCAGCGGCGCGTCGGTCTGCACCACGTCTGCTTCCGCGCGCGCGAGCGGGCGGACGTGGATACGGTGCACGCGTTCCTCGTCGAGATCGGCGCGAAGATCGTCCACCCGCCGGAGGAAGGCCACTGGGCGCCCGGCTACTACTCGGTCCTCTTCGAGGACCCCGACGGCATCCGCCTCGAGGTGAACCACGTGCCGGGCAAGGGGCTCCTCGCCGAAGGCGTCCGCGCCCAGACCCACGGCGGGTAGACTCCGCGGTCGTGACGAAGTCCGCCGCCCCCGAAGCTCGTGCCACCGCGATCCCGCTCGGGCCCCGCCTCGAGCGGGTCCTCGAGCTCGCGTACCGCGCGCGCCGCGCCGTCCTCCTCGAAGGGCCCACCGGGATCGGCAAGAGCGAGATCATCCGGCAGATCGCGGAAAAGCTCGGGATCGGCACGCTCGTCCTCGACCTGAGCCTGCTCGAGCCGCCCGACCTCGTCGGGCTCCCGGTGATCGAGGGCGGGCGCACGGTGTACGCCGTACCGCGTGCGCTCCCGCGCGACGGCGCGGGGATCCTCATGCTCGAGGAGCTGAATCGCGCGGAGCGGTACATCCAGCAGCCGGCGCTCCAGCTCCTCACGGCGCGCCGCCTCCACGAGTACGAGCTCCCGCCGGGGTGGGTCTGCTTCGCCGCGGTGAACCCGGAGACCGCGGAGTACCAGGTGACGGCGCTCGATCGCGCGCTCCGCGCGCGCTTCTTGAACCTCCACGTGCGGGCGGACCGCGCCGCGTGGCTCGCGTGGGCGCAGACGCATCGCGTGCATCCTGCCATCGTCGCGCTGGTGCAAGGGCACGAGCGCGCGCTCGACGACGTGCCGCCGCGGACGTGGACGTACGCGTCGCACGTCCTCTCGGCGCTGACGCCGGCCGAGCTCGACGACGGCCTCCTCGTCCGCGACGCGCTGGGCGGGTACCTGCCGCCGGCGTGGGTGGAGACGCTCCTCGCGTCGAAGGCGACGTGGGGATCGCGCCTCGACTTCGACGTGCGCGAGCTCCTCGCGTCGTACGCGCCGGGGTCGCCGCTCGCGCGCCTCGTCGCCGAGTACCGGGAGCGCGGGCAGACCGATCGCCTCGACGAGATCACGAACCGCCTCGCGCCGCTCCTCGCGGGCCCGGAGGCGGGCGTCCTCGTCGCGCAGAAGCAGATCACGCTGGCGTCGTTCGAAGCGCTCCTCGCCGATCTCCCGGGCGATCACCGCGAGCGGCTGCAAGAGGCGCTGGGCGGAAACGCGACGGCGGTGGCGCTCGTCGACGTGCAGCCGAGCGAGCTCGTGCAGGGGTACGCGGGGAGCGCCGCGGAGCGGAAGCTCACCGCGTGGAAGAACGACCCGGTGAAGCACCACCGCGTCGCGCTCGCGATCACGGCGCTCCGCGCGCACCTCGAGCAGCCGTCGCGCCTCGCCGAGACGAAGCGGAGCAACGTCGTGAGGACGTGCCTCGGCCAGCTCCTCGCGCAGCTCCGCGAGAGCCACGCGATGCCGCTCGTCGACACGCTGAAGCGGATCGGCGTGACGCCGGTGAGGCCGTCGTGACCGCGGCGCCGCGCGCGAGCGGCGCGGGCGACCTGGCGGCGTGGCTCGGCGGCTTCGTGAGCGACCCGTCGTTCCTCGACGCGTATCCCTATTACGCGGCGGTGCTCGCGCGGATGACGCCGGTCGCCGATCCTTCGGTGTCGCGCATGGCGGTGTCGCTGCACGACGGGCGGTTCTTCCTGCACGTGAACGTCGAGGCGTTCCTGAGCGAGCCGCAGTACCTCCGCGGCATCCTCCTCCACGAGGTGCACCACGTCGTCCTCGGCCACCTGACGCACCCGAAGTTCGAGGCGCCGAGCGAGCCGGAGCTGATGGAGATCGCGCTCGAGATGTCGGCCAACGAATACATCGAAGAGCCGCTCCCGAACCCGATCACGTGGCGCGCGTACGCCGCTGCGGGGGTGCGCGCCGGACAGAGCACGATGGAGAGGTACGAGCGCCTCGTGGACGTCCTCCGCGCGACCGGCGCGCGGCCGCGACCCGCGCACGGTGAAGGCGGCGGCGCGGGCGGCGCGGCGGTCGACGATCACCGCTTCCTCCGCCGCGGCGATCGCGCGCCGGGCGGCGTCGTGCAGACGCGAAAGCTCGTCGAGGACGCGCTTCTCGACACGAAGCCGACGCGGTCGTGGGACGGCGACGACGGCGCGCCGCGCCCGGTCCTCGCGGGGCGATCGCCGGGCCGGCTGCTCGAGGAGCTCGGCGGTCCGCCGGCCGACCCGGAGCACGTGATCGACTGGAGGTCGGCGCTCCGCATGTTCGTCGCGCGCGCGCGCTCGCCGGTGCACACGTACGGCCGCCCGAGCCGGCGTTTCCCCGGAGACGTCGGGCGGATCCCGGGGCGCACGTGGGCGCCGCGCGCCATGGCGCGCCCGACGATCCTCGTGGCGATCGACACGTCGCTCAGCATGACGCGAAACGAGCTCGAGGAGATCGCGCGCCACCTCGCGAAGATCGCCGATCACGCGGCGATCGTCGTCGCCGAGTGCGACGTGGAGGTGACGCGCGTCTACCCGTTCGCCGGCTCGATCCCGCACGTCGCGGGGCGCGGCGGGACCGACCTCCGCCCGGTGTTCGCGCCGGCCGTGCTCGGCGCCACGAAGGCCGACGGCGTCGTCTACTTCACCGACGGCGACGGCCCATTTCCCGAGGCGCCCGCGCCGGTGCCGACGCTGTGGATCCTGACGAAGCCGCACGTCTTCGCGTGCCCGTGGGGCGAGCGCGCCTGGCTCGGGAGGGCCCCCCGCCCCGCTCCGCCTCCGCCCGCCGCGCCGAAGCGAAAGCGGAAATAGCGGCGGTACCGGATATCGAATTCGGCTCCAGCAGAGTCGCTCGCTGGAAGCCGCGACCATCACACCCGTACCCGCCCCACTTGTTCGGCTGGGGAGCTCGAGGGGAGCGGCGCTCCCCTCGAAACTAGACCGTCGCTCCGGCTGAGAAATGGGCAAAAGCTTTATGGGTTGCAAACACGACTTCGGCGATCATAATGCATTTGGATAACCGTGTTTGCGCCCGCGCGGCTGCCCACGGTCGGGGGAAATCGAGTTGGATCAAGCTCTGCGACGGGAACGGCAACCGCGCCGGCAACGGCGCGTAAGAGCGCACGTTTACCATGCATCGCAGGCGCACCGCGGTTCGCAGCAGCGCACGCCGCACGAGCGAGCGCCTGTACGACGAAGACATTCACATTGGGGAGTTTCCATGCAGCGAAATGTTTTTCCATCCACCGTCACACCCAGACTCCTCGCTGGGGTGATAGGTTTGCTGGTCGTCCTCGGCTCGGCCTCGCCGGCCGCCGCCGCCACCTCGGCCACGGTTTCGTTTCAATTTTTCGATGAATCGGGAAACAAGCTCACGCACTCGCAAGTAGTCGCCAGGATGACGAACCACGCCGGCTCGAGCTTCATGAGCACCGGAACGATGGATCTGCCGACGCTCAAGGCGCTGACCCTGAATATCGATTATAGCTCCAACGGGTTGTTCACGATTCCCTTCACGAACCTGACCGCGAACCCGAAGCAGGGCCTCATGGTCCACTGGAACACGGCGAACACGGGGTACTCGACCTTCCTCCTCGACAACGGCGGGAACGGCTTCACGCAGTCCGAGACCCTCGTCTTCAACGAGCAGCTCGCCAAAGACGCCCACCGCCAATTCAATGACGCCTACGCGAGACGGACGACCGCCACGCCTCCCTACGTGCCCAGCACGACGTTCGTGAACCTCAAGGCCGTCGCGGACACCTGCATGCTCAAGCTGGCGCAGGCGACGGCGCTGAGCTTCAAGGGGAAGTATGGACAGGAATGCCTCGACGACACGGTGCAGGCGATGGCCTTGATGCTCAAGGAATACGGCGTCCAGAACGCGCGCGCCCTCGAGCAGCGTCAGGTGTACGGCACCTGGGGTGTCTCGACCGAGACGTTGAGCACGTCGTATCGAGCCCACATCGACGACATGACGACCCTATTCGAGCCCCGGCATCGCTGGGCGCGGCTCGTCATGGACGAGGTGGGGAACAGCGATTTCGCGAAGGTCCGGACCGTGCTCAATTACGCCACCTCCAAACAGGTCCAGACGCTCGGCCAGCTCTTCGACAGCTCGGTCCAGTCGAGCCTCTCGCTGACGGCGTTCAAAGCGGCGGTCGACAAGGCCCTCGCCTATCCGGATTTCGACAAGTTCACCGCGTGGGAGGTCGGGAATGAGGTCAACGGCGGCTGGCTCGGTTCGGGGATGAGCGCCAAGATCGCCTACGCCTCCGCGCAGGTGAAGGCGAAGACCCAGAAGAAGGTGTATCTCACGTTCTACTGGTACGGCATCGAGGACACGCTGCAGACGAGTCTGTTCAACTGGATCGATGCCAACATCACGCCGGAGATGCACGCCAACATCGACGGCGTCGCTTTGAGCATCTACATCGATCAGCAACCTCTCGGCTTCTCGTGGGACCTGGTCATGACCAGGCTGGCCGCGCTTTTCCCTGGCAAGGCGATCATGGTCGGCGAGCTGGGGTTCATCGATCCCAGCGTGAAGACCATATTTCGCGAAGGGCCGGTGACTCCGTCGGACAACGCCGGCGGGCAGCTCTACATCGACAACCGATACCCTGCGTCGTTCGGGACGGCCAACGCCGTCGGGGGTAATTTCTGGTGGTTTTACGATCAGCAGATGGCCGGGCGGCAGCCGCTGTGGAACGCGCTGCACTCTACCTATTGCCAGATCTATCAGGGCTACGCGGACGTCTCGCACGTCTGCGGCGGCGCACTCTAAATACCCCTCACCTCACGACGGAGCTCCGTCGGGCTACGCCCGACGGGCTCCTCGGCTCCTCGGCGACCTTCGGGAGCGGTCAGGGCGCCTCGTACCGATCGTGGTGCCGGACCCACGCCATCCCGTACGGGAGCCCCTCCTCGTGGCGGCCGAGCGCGGTCATGTCCAGGATGTTGTAGGCGTTGATCAGCACATCGAGCCCGCGCCCGTACGTCGAATACGTGTGAAAGACGTCGTCGCCGTCGCGAAGGAACGCGCTCAGCCCCGGCGCCTCGCCCACCGATCCCGGCTTGTCGTAGTTGTAGAGCGCGCGCTTCGCCGCCGCCTCGTCGGGACCGAAGGAGACGCCGAAGTCGTAGTTGAAGTCGTCTTCGAACGAGGAGAGCCAGCGGAAGGTCCACCCCATGCGCTTCTTGAAGGGCTCGATCCGCGAGACGGGCGCCCGCGAGATCGCGACGAACGCCGTGTCGCGCGCGCGGAGGTGAACGACGGCCGGCTCGAAGTGATCGGCGAGGAGCGAGCAGCTCTTGCACCCCGCCTCCCAGCTCGGGTCGAGCATGAAGTGGTAGACGACGAGCTGCCGCATCCCGTCGAAGAGGTCGGCGAGCGACCGCTTCCCCGACGGCTCGTGGAACGCGTACGCCTTCTCGATCTTCACCATCGGCAGGTCGCGGCGCGCAGCGCTCAGCGCGTCGCGCTCCTTCGTGAACGCCTTCTCCTTCGCCAGGAGCGCCTTCCGCGCGGCGAGCCACTCGTCGCGCCCCACCACTGCCCGCTTCGCCTCGTCCTTCTTGGTCGTCATCGTCTGCTCCGTCGTGTAGGTGCACGCGTGATCTACGCCTTCGGGACGAGGCCGAGGAGTAACATCCGCGACGCGATCGGCGCGCCCGGGCGCGTGTAGCGGAGGTTCTTCCCGCGCCCCGTGCGGATCGCCGCCCCGCTGGCGACGAGCGCGCCGAGCGCGCGTTGCGCCGTACGCGTCGAGATCCCGGCGTGCTCGGCGAGGCCACGCGCCGACCACGCCGCGCCGTCGCCGAGCAGGAGCGCGACGCGCGCCGCCTCGCCGTCCGACGGGGGCAGGAGGACCGCCACGGCGCGCTTCGACGCGAGCGCGTACCCCCCTTCGGCCGCGACCGGCCCGGCGTCGAGCCCGTCCATGACCTTGCGGAGGCGCCCCACCTCGACGCGCAGGCGCGCGCGGTGCGACGCGTTCACGGCACGCGCGTCGAAGGCGCGCGCCGCGAGGTCGTCGCGCGACACCGGCAGAGGCCACGCGCGCGCGAGCGCGAGGAGGAGCGAGAAGAGCACCGGCCGCCGCGCGAGAGGGATCGTGACGCGCCCCCCCGCAGCGAGGCGCCGGCACGCGTCGACGAGGAGGAGGTCGCCGCGCGACGCTTCCTCGATCTCCGTGAGGTCGCAGTCGCCGATCGCGCCGCCCCGGACGAGGCGCGCGACGGGGCGCGAGAGCTCCTGCTCCAGCGCAGAGAGCGCGCGCCCGAGGAGCGCGTTCGGCGCCATGGCGAGCGCGGCCCGCGCGCGCGCGATCGCCTCGCGCGCGGCCGACGCGGCGACGGCGCGGACGGCGATCTCCGCCTGGGCGAGCGACGCGACGGCGCGCACGTCGTGCGGGAGGTCCTCCGAAAGGACGCCCTCGACCTCGCGCCGCGCCTCACCCAGACGCCCGAGGAGCACCTCGGCCCGCGCAACCACGAGGCGCTGCATCGCCGCGTTCCGCGCGTCGCCGAGGCGCGCGAGCTCCTCCGCCGACGCGCGCGCGGCGCGGGCGGCGGGCGCTGGGTCGCCGGCGCAGAGCTCGACCTCGATCAGCGCCGCCCGCGCGCGCGCCCGCACCTCGGGATCGCGTGCCAGCGCGACCGCGCGCTCGAGCGACGTGCGCGCGAGATCGAGGTCGCCGAGCTGCGCGTACGCGATGCCGCGCAACGCGAGCGCGAGCGCACCGTCAGCACGTCCGACGATCGCGAGCGCCACGAGCGCTTCGCCGCCGGCGAGCGCGCGCGCTGCGGCGGTGAGGTCGGCGGCGGTCGGCATCATGCGGTGGAGGATCCGTCGCTCGGCGCGCGTTGTCACCGACGCCGCGCCACGTTTGTTACTCCCGCGCTACGATCCGCGCGCGTAGGTTCTCGCGCATGTGCCCGTTCTGCATCGCATCGGTCGCGATCGCCGTCGCCACCAAGGTCACCGCCGGCGTAGGGGCGACCGCGCTCGTCGCCGGCGCCGTCCGCGCGCGCACGAAACCCGCTCGAGGAGAGACCCATGACCCCGTCCAGACGCCAAGCGAAGATCGTTCGTGACATCCAGCCCATTGGCGAGAAGCAGATCCACGGCGTGACGTTCGACGGGAAGCTCGTGTGGTTCGCGCGCGACGACGAGCTCGTCGCGTTCGATCCCGACACCGAGGAAGTCGTGCGCCGCCAGCCGGTCCCGGGCGCGACCGCCGGGACCGCGTTCGACGGCGAGCACATCTACCAGATCGCCGGCGCCGAGATCCTCGTCGTCCGCCCGAGCGACGGGCGGATCGTGCGGCGCCTCGCCGCGCCGGGGGGCGGGCTCCCGAGCGGGATGGCGTGGGCCGATGGACACCTTTGGATCGGCCATTTCAGGGAGGCGAAGATCCACAAGGTCGACGCGAAGACCGGCGCGGTCGTGAAGACGCTCACGTCGGACCGCTTCGTCACCGGCGTGTCGTGCGTGGACGGCGCGCTCTGGTACGGCGCCAGCCACGACGGGAAGCCGTCCGAGCTCCGCCGCCTTTCGGCCGACGGCTCCGTGGAGGAGGTGCTCGAAGTGCCCGTGGAGTCGATCTCCGGCGTCGAACGGGCCGGCGACGGATTCTGGTGCGGCGGCGAAAAGGGGCATCTCCGCTTCGTTCGCGCGTAGGGTCAGTCTCGGGGCATGCGCGCGCGGACGCGGATGGTGCCGCCGCACGCATGGATAGTGACCTCCGGCTCGTCGGTGTCGCACGCGCCGACGCACGGTCGTACGATGTCATCGATGACGACGCCGAGCGGCTCGTCGCCGACGAGGAGGGTTCCACGGGGGAGCTTCCGAGTCTGCGTCGAACTGGAGCCGCCACCTGCTCCGCCCGTCGCGACGTCCCATGAACCATGGGCGGGAAACGATAGCTCGACCAAGCCGAGTACGATCGCCAAGGCAGCCGGAACTCGCGGGTCTCTCCGCTGTCTTTTCGGACCCGGAGGGTGCTTTCCCATGAAATTCGAGAGGCTCGAGTGGGCGCCTTTGGCGCTCGGGCTCGTCTTCGCGCTCGGTAGCTGCCACGGATCGTCGCCGCCCCGCGCCCCCGATTCCGCTGCGGGCGGATCGGCGTCGCCGGCGACGGCGGCGCGGGTCCCGGCCGGCGCCCTCGCGATGGCGGACGCGGGGCCGGCGAGCGTCGAGCCGTACGTCAGCCTGACGACGTCCGACGGCGCAGGGCTGACGCTCACGGAGATGACGGCGCACGCCGTGATCGACGACCCCCTGAGCTTCACCGAGCTCCACCTCGCGTTCGACAACCCGGAGGATCGGACGCTCGAGGGGCGATTCCACGTCGTCCTCCCGCCGGGCGCGGCGATCAGCCGTCTGGCGATGAAGATCGACGACGTGTGGCAAGAGGGCGAGGTCGTCGAGAAGCAGTGGGCGCGCGTCGCGTACGAGGACGCGCTCCACAAGAGGCAGGACCCGGCCCTCCTCGAGCAGGCCGCGGCGAACGAGCTCACCGCGCGCGTCTTTCCCATTCGAGCGCACGCGCGGAAAGAGATCATCGTTTCGTATTCGCAAGAGACGAAGGGAAGCGTGCCGTACACGCTCCCGCTCCGCGGTCTCCCGGCGATCGGCGTCCTCCACGTCGACGCGACGCGCGCCGGCGAGACCGCGCCGGTGCAGACGCTCGACCTCGCGAGCGCCGCGCCGCCCGCCGACTTCGTCCTCGAGGCGAAGCACGCGCGCGGCGGCGACGGCGTCCGGAGCGGGAACTTCGTGATCGCGCGCGCGCGGCCGGTCGCGTCGCCGGAGCCGGACCCGGTGAAGCGCGCGATCGTCCTCTTCGATACGAGCGCGTCGCGCGCGCTCGGGATGAACGAGCAGGCGCGCGTCCTCAAAGACGTCGCGCACCGCCTCGACGGCGCGCACCTCGTCGTCGCGTGCTTCGATCAAGAGGTGGAGCCGATCTTCGACGGCGACGCAGCCGCATTCGGCGACGCCGACGTGGAGAGGATCATAGGCCGCGGGCCGCTCGGCGCGTCGGATCTGACCCGCGCCCTCGCCTGGGCGCGCGACAAGGCGCAAGAGACGGCGCGCGCGGGCGGGGCGGCGCGCGTCATCGTGATGTCCGACGGCGTCGCGACCGCCGGCGGCGCGAGCGCCGTGCCCACCGCCCCATCGAGCTCCGCGAGCGCGGATCCCGCGGTGCAGCGCGCGCGCGCGCTCCGCGGCGCGGGGGTCGAGCGGATCGACGCCGTCGTCTTCGGCGGGATCCGCGACGAGTCCGCGCTCCAGCGCGTCGTCACCGCCGGCCTCGCGCGCGACGGCGTCGTCATCGACGGGGCGCGCGGCGCCGCGGAGATCGCGCGGCGGGTCAGCGAGACCACACGCTCGTCGATCGCCGTCGAGATCCCCGGCGCGACGTGGGTGTATCCTACACGAATCAGCGGCGCGCAGTCGGGCGACGAGGTCCTCGTCTACGCGGAGCTCGGCGCGCTCCCCGACGGCGAGACGCCGAAGCTCCGCCTCGGCGCCGCGCCGCCGCGCGACCTCGCGCTGCGATCCGTCGATCGGCCGCTCGTCGAGCGCGCCGTCGCGGGGGCGAAGATCGCGAAGCTCCTCGATGACGAGGCGCGGTCCGGCGCGGTCGCGCGGACACACCAGGAGATCATCGAGCTCTCCGTCACGCACCGCGTCCTCTCGCCGTACACGGCGCTCGTCGTCCTCGAGACGGAGCAGGACTACGCGCGGTTCGGCCTCGGGCGGCGCGCGCTGTCCGACGTCCTCGGCGCCGCGGGCGGGCGCGTCGTCCGCAAACGGCACACGATGCCGCGCCTCGAGCCGAAAGGGGTGACCGCCGCCGGCAACGACGGCGCCCGCGGCAATATGTGGGGCGACTCGATCGGCGACGCGTTCGGCGCGGGCGGCCTCGGGCTCTCCGGGGTGGGCGAGGGGGGCGGAGGTCGCGGCGAAGGGATCGGCCTCGGCGCACCGGACACCGGCGGCGCGCGTGCGACGCGGTCCGGCGGGAGCGCGCAGGCGATGCGGTCCGCGCCGCCGCCCCCGGCAGCGCACGCGCCGCCGATGGGGGCCAAGCCGCGCCCGGCGAAGGCCGCCGCCGCGCCCGGCGATCCGCTCGCGGGCGCCGTGGGGCAGGGCGAATCGATCGGCTTCGGATCGGTCGGCACGATCGGGCACGGCGCGGGGACCGGTACGGGGAGCGGCTTCGGCGGTGGACACGCGCCGACGCACGCGACGGCACCGAGCCAGCCGTCCGCGCGCGGCACGGCGGCGGCAGGCCCGTCGACGCCGAGCGCGGCGCCGGAGCCGCCGCCGTCGGATGCGCCGAGCGCGCCGTGGGGTCGTGAAGAGGCGCCGATGCGCGGGCGAGCGCGGCAGCTCGAGGTGCGAGGGCCCACGCCGAACGTGCGCGCCGGCGCGACGCAGGTGAGCGGCCGCCTCCCGCCCGAGGTGATCCAGCGGATCGTCCGGCAGAACTTCGGCCGCTTCCGTCTCTGCTACGAGCGCGGACTCCAACAGAACCCGCTGCTCCAGGGGCGGATCGCGGTGCGCTTCGTGATCGGCGCCGACGGGAGCGTCACGCACGCCGAAGACGGCGGCTCCGACCTCCCCGACGCGCGCGTCGTCCGATGCGTCACGAGCGCGTTCACCGCGCTCTCGTTCCCGCAGCCCGAGGGGGGGATCGTCACGGTGACGTACCCGATCCTGTTCTCTCCGCAGGGGGACGCGAACGCGCAGGCGGCGCGAGCGCCCATCGCGTTCGCGCCCGAGCCGCGCCCGTCCGAGCCTCCGCCGGAGAAGGGCGACCCGTACACGGGGCGGTTCAAGGAGGTCATGTCCGCGCTCGACGTCGAGGACGCCGCCGGCGCGCTGACGAAGGCCGCGGCGTGGCGACGCGAATCTCCGGGCGACGTCCTCGCGCTCGTCGCGCTCGGCGAGTCGCTCGAGCGGACCGGCGACGCGCGGAACGCCGCGCGCGCGTACGGCTCGATCATCGATCTCTTCCCGGGCCGCGCCGACATGCGGCGCTTCGCGGGGGAGCGGCTCGAGCGCGTCGAGCCGAAGGCCGGCGCGGCCGCGCGCGATCTCGTCGTCGACACGTTCGAGAAGGCAAAGGCCGATCGCCCCGATCACCCGTCGAGCCACCGCCTCCTCGCGTTCGCGCGACTCCGCCACGGCGATCCGGCCGGCGCGTTCGACGCGCTCGTCACGGCCATCCGCCAGCCGTACCCGCCGGGGCGCTTCCGCGGCGTCGATCGGATCTTGCGCGAGGACCTCGGCCTCGTCGCGGCGGCGTGGATCAAGAGCGCGCCGAAGCGCGCCGAGGAGATCGAGGGGCGGACGAGGGCGGCTGGCGCGTCGGTCGATCGAAGCCCGTCGCTCCGCTTCGTCCTCGACTGGCAGACCGACGCGAACGACGTCGACTTCCACGTCTTCGACGCCGAAGGCGGGCACGCGTTCTACAGCCAGCCGCGCCTCCCGAGCGGCGGCGAGCTCTACGCGGACGTGACCACCGGCTACGGCCCCGAGTGCTTCGCGATCCACGCCGCGAAGGCCGACCGGAACGGACCGTACGTCCTCCAGGCACATTACTACTCACGAGGCCCGATGGGATACGGGATGGGGAAGCTCGAAATCATCGATCACGACGGGAACGGGAACCTCACGTTCGAAGAGCGCCCGTACGTCGTGATGACCGACCAGGCGTTCGTCGACCTCGGCGAGTACCCGGGTATGTGAAAGAAGGGCCCGCGCGTGGCGGAAATGTGCGCGGGCGGCGATTGCGAGCGATTCGCTTGCGTGAGGGGGAACGTCCCTGCAGTCTTAGAAGCAGCCATGCCGTATCGCTCGTTCGTCGCGACCGCCCCTCGGACGCTGGTCGTCCAGAACCACCCGACGCTGACCGCGGTCCTCGCGACGTGTGCCGGCGTCCTCTGCGCGCTCGCCGGCTTCGGCCTCCTCGCGGCGCTCCACATCGGGGTCGCGGCGGCGGGCGGCGAGGTGGTCATGAGCGCGATGGGGACGGTGTTCCTCCTCGCCGGCCCTGCGCTCTCGTTCCTCGGCGTCCGCATGAAGCGCTCGCAGACGGAGCTCCTCCTCGATCGCGACGAGCTCACCGTCACGGTCCGCGCGGGGAGCCGATCGGTGAGCCGCCACGTCGTCCGCGTCGACGACATCCAGGACGTCGGCCTCGAGACCGACGACGACAGCGCCGGCGCCACGTACCGCACGCAGATCGTCATGCGCGGCGGCGACTCGATCGCTCTCGGGCAAGCGAGCACGTCGGCGCGATCGCACTACGAGCGCGTCGCCGCCGACATCCGCGGCTTCCTCGGCTCCACCGGCCGCGCGTAAGCGGATCCCGCCGCGCGCCTCAATTCGCACCCCATAGATCCAGACCGAGCGCGGCGCCCCAGAAGTCGACGTCGCCGCGCTTCGCGTACGTGACGCCGATGAACGGGCCGCCGCCCGCGTCGACCTCGGCCCAGTAGCGGACATCGCGGCCGAGGCGGACGCCGGCGAACGCGCTGGCTTCGTCGGCGATCCCGAACGCGCCGCTCCCGGGACCGCCGTGGTTCACGTGCCACGCGACACCGGCGCGCGAGAGGAGGCGGGTCGGTCCGAGCGACATTTCGAAGCTCGCCTCCGCGGGCGCGCGAACGAACGTGACGCCGTCGAGCCCGAGGAGGCCGACCCCGCCCGTGAGCCCGAGCTCGGCGCGCCCGAAGCGCGCCCCGATCCCGAGCGGGTGCGCGTCGGCCTCCCATCGGAAACCGGCCTCGGATCCGGCGCGAAGATCGACTCCGCCACGCCACCCGATCCGGCCGAAGCTCTGCCTTACGCGAACGCCGCCGGTCGCCGCGACGCCGGCGCCCTGTCCCACGAACGCGTGCTCGGCGCGCCCGTCGATCATGACGCTGGTGCTCCGCGGCGAGCGATCGCCGACGAGCGGGAGCGTGTCGGCGTCCGTGTTCGGTCGAGCATCGGAGACGAGCGACGCCACGACCGCGGAGCCGGCTCCGCCCGGTGCGCGGGGCGGCTCTGCACCGCCCGCGGGCTCCGCTCGCACCGCCGCGGGCGGCGTGGAGGTGTGCGCGTCGAGCCATGTGACGATGTCGGCGAGGACGCGCTCGTGACCCGGCTCGTGCACGAGGTCGTGCGCGAAGCCGGGATAGAGGCGGAGCGTCTTGTCGCGCGATCCGGCGCGCGTCACGAGATCGCGGCTGCCGCTCGGCGCGGTGAGCGTATCGCCGGTCCCGTGCAGCGAGAGGAGCGGCACCGTGAGCTGCTCCGGGTGCGCCCAGATCCGATGGACACCGTCTATGATCTGCGCCGCGGTGTGCGCCGGCCCCGGGTCCTGGAAGATCAGCGGATCGTGGTCCATGTCGGCGACGACGCGCGGATCGCGCGAGAAGCCGGGGTTCGGCGGCGCGACGGCCGGCGCGTTCGGCGCGACCGCGTCGGCGACGCGGACGAGTGCCGCGGCGAGCGGCGGATCGGTGAACGCCGCCGCCGGGCTGCTCACGATGACGCCGGCGACGTCGGGGTGCCGCTCGATCGCGTACAGGGCGACGATGGCGCCGCCGAGGCTATGACCGAAGACGAAGATCGGCTTGTTCGGCTCCTGCGCGCGGACGCGAGCGACGAAGATCGAGAGGTCGTCCAGGTAGTCGTCGAACCGCGCGACGCCGACGCGCTGCCCCGCGGACCGCCCGTGACCGCGCATGTCGAACGCGTACGCGGCGTAGCCGTGCTTCACGAGCTGCTGCGAGATCGCGGCGTACCGATCGCCGTGGTCCTTCAAGCCGTTCATGAAGATGACGGCGCCGCGCGTCTCCCCCTCGCTCGGCCGATATCCCCGCCCGTAGAGCGGCAACCCCCCTGCCCCCGAAAAAACATCCTCGTGCCACGCGACGCCGGGCTCCACCGGCGGAGGCGGCAAGTCCTTCGCACGGACGCCGAACGTCGGCGTCTCGGCGCACCCCACGAGCCCCGGCGCGCCGAGGAACAGAAACACCTGCGTAAAGCGGAGGACGACAGCGCGCAAAGGCCACCGCGAACACCTCGAGTTCGACATGCCGCGAGCATGCCCCGCTCCCCACCGGGCTTCGATGGGCCATATGGCCCATCAACCCCCCCATCACCCCCCCGGCACGACGCCGGGCTCGACGAGATCACTCCGCACCGCGAAGAGCGCCGCCGCCGCGCGCGTCGTGACGCCCACCTTCGCGTAAATGTGCTCGATGTGATGCTGCACGGTGCGCGGCGAGATCCCGAGCGACGTCGCGATCTCCTTGTTGGTCAGGCCGCGCGCGAGCACGACGAGCACCTCCACCTCGCGCGACGTGAGCCCCGCGGGGGGCTGCCTCGCCGGGAGCGGCGCGTCCTCGGCGGCGGCGATCACGCAATCGACGGAGCGCGCGTCGAGGTGCCCCGCCTTCACCTCGTCGCGCAGGACCTTCGCGATCCGCGTCTTCGTGAGCGCGGCGCGGTACGGGCGCGGCTCGATCAGCGCGCGGTATACGTCGGCGCACGCGACGAGGCGCGACGCGCGCGCCGCGGGCGGGATCTTCGCGCCCCGAGGATAGCCGGTCCCGTCGCAGCGCTCGTGGTGTGCGCCGGCGATCGCGGCGACCGACGCGAGCGCCGGGACGCGCTGGAGGATCCGCTCCGTGTAATATGCATGTAGGCGGACGCGCTCCCACTCCGCCGGGTTGAGCGGCCCCTCTTTCTCCCAGATCCCGTTCGGGACGCTGACCACGCCGAGGTCGTGGAGGAGCGCGGCGCGGTGGACCGTCTCGACCTCCGCGGCGTCGAGCCCGTCGGCGCGCGCCGCCGCCGCGGCCAGGCGCGCGACCGCCGGCGAGTGCCCGAAGCGCGCCGGCGACTTGAGGTCCGCGTAGCGCGCGAACGCGAGCGCGACGGCGCCGAGCCGTTCGTCGGCGACGACCTCCGCCGGCTCGGGCTCGACCGCGAGGTAGTGATCCCAGATCGACGTCGCCTCGAGCGCCGGCCAGAACGAGTCCACGTCCGACAAGAAGACGTCGGCGATCGCCGGATCGAGGTGGCTCCCGCGGCGCCTCCGCACCTCCTCTTCGGCGTGCCCTCGGCCGCGCTGCCGGTGATGGACCTCCGCGAGGTTCGCGACGTGGAGGACGCGCGCGACGGTCGTGAGCGCGTCGCCGGCGATCCCCGCCGGCGACCCTTTGCCGTCGAATCGCTCGTAGACCTGCCCGAGGGCGCGCACGACGGCGTCGCTCATCCCGAGGTCGGACGCGAGCGCCGTCGCCTGATCGCACTGCGCCGCGGCGAGCGCGCCGGCCGTCGACGGCGTGGTCAGCGCGCGCGTCACCGCGGCGACGCGCGTCGCGATCGACGCAGCGGCGCCGAGACGGCGCACCGCGATCGCCCCCGTCTGGAGCGGGCGCGTCGGATCGCTCCCCTCGAACGTGCGAATGAGATCGTGATCGTCGCCGCCGGTGAGCGCCGCCGCCTCGTGCGCGTACGCCGTGCACCCGAGATGCCGGAGGAGCGCCGTGAAGTACACGTCGGCGAGATCGCCGCGATCCAGCCCCGCCGCACGCGCGAGCATCGTCGCGACGACGCACGTACGGAGCGACGTCTCCATCGGCAGCCCCGCGGCGAGATCCGTCGCGAGGGACAACGCACCGAGGACATCCGCGAGACGCACGTACGATCCGTCCACGCGCGTGGAGGGTACCGCATTCGGCCGCAGGATCGCACGGCGCGTGCGCGCGCCCCCGTCTGATACGGTCTCGCCCCATGGAGCCGGCGCATCTCCTCCCTCTCGTGGGCGTTCTCGTGGTCGTCGTGGGGTTCGCCGCGAGGCTTCACCCGATGCTGGTCGTCGTGGTGTCCGCGCTGGTGACAGGAGTCGCCGCGCGGATGCCGGTCGTCCGGATCCTCGGCGTCGTGGGCGACGCGTTCGTGAAGAACCGCTTCCTGATGCTCTTCATCGTGACGCTGCCCGTGATCGGCCTCCTCGAACGGCGCGGGCTGCGCGAGCGCGGAAAATCGGTCATCGCCGGGCTGCGATCCGCGACGCCGGGGCGCCTCTTCATGGCGTATCAGCTCCTCCGCCAGGGGACCGCGGCGCTCGGGCTGATCGGGCTCGGGGGTCACGCGCAGACCGTCCGGCCGCTCCTCGCGCCGATGGCGGAGGCGGCGGCGGAGAACCTGCTGTCGCCCCTCCCCTCGTCGTGGCGCGAGCGGATCCGCGCGTTCGCCGCCGCGACCGACAACGTGTCGCTCTTCTTCGGCGAGGACCTCTTCCTCGCCTTCGGCGCGGTGCTCCTGATTCAGGGATTTTACATGGAACGAGGGATCGCGCTCGAGCCGTTCTCGATCGCGATGTGGGGCATCCCGACGGCGGCGGCGGCGGTGGCGATTCAAGCGACGCGCGCGGCGCGCGTCGATGCGCGCCTCCGCGACGAGAGGGCGCCGTGACGCTCCAGCACGCGTACGTGCTCATGGGGATCCTCCTCGCGTGGACGGCGTGGCGCGCCGCGCGATCGTCGCCCGCTCCGGCGCGGTCCGCGTCGGTGTGGTTCTGGTCGTTCATGTCCGTCGCGTTCCTCTTCGGCGATCGCCTCCCTGCGCCGGCGCTCGGCGCAGGTGTCGTCGGGATGGGCGTCGTCGCCGGGCTCGGCGGGATGCGCCCGACGATCGCGGCGTCGGACGACGAAGCGGCGCGCCGGGCCAGCGCGGCGGCGCTCGGCGATCGCCTCTTCGGTCCGGCGCTCCTCATCCCGCTGCTCACCGTGGCGGCGCTCTTCGCGCTCCGCCCGGTGCGGATCGGCGGAACGCCGCTGCTCGAGCCGAAGAACGCGTCGCTCCTCTCGCTCGTCGTCGCGTGCGCCAGCGCGTGGGTCGTGGCGCTCGCGGTCACGAAGGACCGCGCCCGCGCGTCGATCGACGACGGCGCCCGGCTGCTCGACACGATCGGCTGGGCGGCGGTGCTCCCGCTCATGCTCGCGACGCTCGGCGGCGTCTTCGCGGCGGCTGGCGTGGGCGACGCGCTCTCGGCGGTCATCCGCGCGACGCTCCCCACGGATCACCGCGCCGTCGTCGCGTGCGCGTACGCGATCGGGATGTCGCTCTTCTCCGCGCTCCTCGGGAACGCGTTCGCCGCGTTCCCGGTGATGACGGCGGCGATCGGCTTCCCGCTCCTCGTGCAGCAGTACCACGGCAACCCGGCGGCGGTCGGCGCGCTCGGGATGCTGAGCGGCTACACCGGGACGCTCCTCACGCCGATGGCGGCGAACTTCAACCTCGTCCCGGCGGCGCTCCTCGAGCTCCGCGACCCGTACGGCGTCATCAAGGCGCAGGTCCCGACGTCGCTCGCGCTGCTCGCGACGAACCTCGTCCTGATCAACGTCCTCCCCTTTCGCTGACCGCCGCGTGTGCGATCAACGCCGGCGGTACGCGCGCGGCGTGCAGCCGATCGTACGGTGGAAGGTGCGGACGAAGTTCGAGAGATCCTCGAAGCCGGCGTCGTACGCGATCTCGGTCACGGGGCGGGACGTGTCGAGGAGGAGACGCGCCGCCCGGCGGAGGCGCGCGCCGATCAGGTACTGGTGCGGCGTCGTTCCCGTGACGCGCCGGAAGACGCGGAGGAAATGGAACGGGCTGAGGCCGGCGCGCGCGGCGAGCTCGGCGAGCGACAGGGGCTGATCGCACGACGCTTCGATCGCGCGGATCGCATCGTCGATCCGCCCGCGATGGCTCGGGTGCGGCGCGACCTCCCCGCGCGGCGCGCGCGCCGCTTCGGCGACCACCGCTTCGGCGACGAGGTAGCCGATCTCGTCGATGTCCTCGTCGCGCCGGAGCCGCGTGCGCTCGAAGAGCGCCGACGCCCGCGCGACCGGCGCCATCACCGGCACGTTCACGGTGGCGGCGCTGCACCCCTTCGTGGCGCTCGCCACGTCGGCGATGACGTCGTGCGACACCTCGAGCGACACGCAGTCGTCGCCGCACGTCTCGTCGTGCGAGCACTCGTACTCGCGCTCCGGCCGGCCGAGGAGGAGCCACCCGGCGTGCAGCGTGTGCACCTTGTTCGTGTCGGCGGCGCGGTAGTTGAAGGTGCCGCGCCGGACGAGCGCGATCGTCCAGTGGCCGTGGCGCTCCGGGTACGGCTTGTCGCGCGGACCGAGGGTGCACGCCACGTCGAAGAGCTTCGACGTCCGCCCCTCGTGGGAGACCTGCACCGTCAACGCCGCGCTCATGCGGTGAGTATGGGCCCGGCGGCGCGCGGCTGCACAGAGCAACTTTCTCCAAGTCTCTCTCGCGCACGGCTCCTTAGATTCGCGTGGTTCACCGGAGGTACGTCATGTTCGATCACGTCACGATCAAGGTCGCCCACTTCGCGAAGAGCCTCGCCTTCTACCGCGCCGCGCTCGCGCCGCTCGGGTACGAAGCGCAGTCCGTCGACGAGGAGGGCAAGAGCGCCGGCTTCGGTCCGAAGGGGGCGCCCGCGCTGTGGATCATGGAGGGGGCGTCGCGCTCTTCGGCCCACATCGCGTTCCAGAGCAAGAGCCGGAAAGCGGTGGGTCAGTTCTACGACGAAGCGCTCGCCAAAGGCGGCAAGGACAACGGCAAGCCCGGGCTCCGCCCCGACTACGGCGAGCACTACTACGCCGCGTTCGTCATCGACCCCGACGGCAACAACGTCGAGGCCGTGACGTACGTCGCCGGGTGAAGCCGCTCAGACGACCTCCGGGAGGAGGTCGAGGTCCGGCCGGACGTTCCCCATGCCGACCGCCCATCCCATCGAGTAGCGCGCGTTGATCTCGCTCCGCGGGTTGAACGCGGTCCCACGCGCGGCGCGGTAGCGGAACGCGTCGACGCCGAAGGGGCCGAAGTATCCCGCGGCGGCGAGCGCCGCTCCCGCGAGCTCCGCGGAGGCGACGAGCGCTCGGCGCTCGCTCGCCTCCAGATCCGCGTCGCGCGTGCTCTCGACCCACGCGCCCGACGCGTCGCACACGTTCCGCGACGGCTCGCCGAGGACGACGGCGCCGCCCCTCGCCACGTGTCCGTGGAGCGCGAAATCGCCGAGACGTAGGGCCCACGGCTCGACCTGGAGCCCCTCACCCTTCGCCAGCGACGCGAGCACCCACGGGCGCGCGGACGGGTCGAGCGATCCGCGCGCGACGCGCCGCCTCCCGCGCCCCGCGAAGCCGAACGGGCGCTTGAGGAGCCAGTGGCCCGTGGCGCTCTCGCCTTCGATCGCAGCGCAAAGATCCTCGAGGCGGTCGACGTAGCGCGCCCCTTCGAGCATCTGCCCCAGATCGGCGGCGAACCGCCGATGGTTCACCCGCCGCAGCACCGCGACGTCCGGCGACGGCACCGGCGACGCCCCCGCGTCGCGCAGCCGCTCGATCGCCGACGGCGTCGGACACCACGCGCGTCCCACGTACAATCCCGGCGCTAGAGCGGCGCCCGCGCGATCGACGACAACGTCGCCCGGTGCGAGGAGCGGGCGGAGCGACGCGGTGAGCTCCGGGATCCGCGCGAGGACCTTCGCGTCCGGCGTGCGCGCGCCGGTCGCGAGCTCGAGCTCCGCGTCGAGGTTGAAGACCCATGCGCTCGGAGGGCGCGCTTCGGCACTCATGGAGGATTCCACGCGTCGAGCGCGTCGATGAACCCTTCCGACATCCCCGCGCGGAGGCGGCTCGCCCGGTGCATCGGCGACCCCTTCATGACGGTGGGCGTCAGCGGCGGCGACAGGTACGAGCGCCACGTCTCGAACTCGTCGCTCCGCGTCCACCTTCGGAACCACGAGAGCGCGAAGCGGACGTGCGGGACCTCCTCCTCGGCGATCGTCTCTTGCAGCTCGGCGCCGCGCGGATCGCCGGCGGCGCGGAACCGCTCGGCGAATCGCCGCGTGTGATCGAGGTTTCCCCCTTCGAAGCCGATCCCCATCAGCGCGACGAAATGCACCGCGGTGGGGCACGACGGGACGCGCTCCCAGAACCAATCGCGCACCGGAAACGCGCCGTACTCGCTCCCGAGCGATTCGAGGTAGTCGCGGTAGAGCGCCATGTGGCGGACCTCGTCGCGGAGGACGCCGAGGAGGCCGACGCGGAACGCGCGCGGCGTCTCCGGGAACGCGAGGAGCGCCCACGCCATGAGCTCCGCCGCCTGGAGCTCGTGATGCAAGAACGTGTGCGCGAGCTCCGCGCGGCGCGCGGGGGAACGGAGCGCCTCGATCGACGGGCTCCGCCGCGCGCGGCGCACGCGAAGGAAGCGAGCGGGCCGGCCCGGCTGATCGATCCGGAGCGGCGCCGGCGCATCGTCCCAGATCGGCGGGATCGGCGGTGGCGCGAGCTTCGTCGCGAGGTCCTCCGTCCGCACGTAGGCCTCGGCCCACGCTTCGACGGTCGTGCGGCTCGGATCGAGCGCGGTCATGGCGGGCTCCGGCCGGCGATCTACGGGCAGTTGTTGCTCGCCCCGGGCGTGCCGAGGTCGCCGCCGCTCCACGCCGTCGTCGATACGCACCAGTTCGTCGCTGTGGCGCTCGACGCCGGGTCGAGCGTGCGGCTCTGGAGGCTCGCGCCCGACAAGCCGATCGCGAACGTCCCGTACGGGACGTTGGTGAGCACCGTGCTCCCGACCTGCAGCCCGATCGCCCCTTTGACGTCGTTCGAGAGCGAGATCGTGCCGCTGTTCCCGTACTCGTACGCGATCGCGTTGTCCGGAACCTTCGCCGTCGTCACCGCGGCGCTCCGGCTGTTCACGAGGACGACGTACGCCTTGCCGCCGATCGTCACCGGCGGCGACGACGCGATCACGTGCGTGCGGCTCGCGCCGTCGACGATCGTGAGCCCGCTCAGGAGGCGCGCCGACGCCTGCGTGTTGTACACCTCGAACCACTCCGTCTGCGGCTCGGCTGTCTTCGGGTCGTACATGACCTCTGTGATGACGATGTCCCCGGCCGACGGCGCGGGCGGGAGCGGCCCACCGTCGCCGCCGTCCAGGATCGGTCCGCCGCCGCCGCACCGGCGCGTCCCCGGATCGCACGTCGTCCCGGCGGCGCAGACGCGGTCCGGGTTGTCGACGACGCCGTCGCAGTCGTCGTCGACGCCGTTGCACACCTCGTTCGCCCCGGGAAAAACGGCGGGATCGTTGTCGTTGCAGTCGGGATCGATCAGCGTCCCGTCGCCGCCGAGGTGCCCGCACGACGGGAACCCGTCCTTGTCCTTGTCGTCGCTGGGGTCGTTGTCGACCGTCCCGTCGCAGTTGTTGTCGAGACCGTCGCACGTGTCGACCGCCTCGCACGCCACGCAGCCGGCGCCGCGGCAGTACATGTGCTCCGGACAAAGCGTCGAGCTCGCGCCGGCCTGGCACGTGAAGGGGGGCACCTCGTTCGACACGATCGCCTCGCACCCGGCGCCGCCGAGGACGACGATGCAGCCGGCCGCGATCGCCACAGCGACCTGGACGTAGCGTAGCCGTCGAGCCATCGCGGCTAGCTTGCGCGCAAATCGCCCGTCTTCCAACCCCCGTTTCCGCATCACCCCGCGCCGCCTCCGCCGTGCGCCTCCCACCGCGCTCGCTTCACGCGCGCTCTCACCCTTGCGCTCGACCGCCCGCTCGCATGACGGACCGCCACCGGAGGTCACCTTGACGCACGCGTGCGTCGCCGAAGACGATGACGGCATGCAAAACGCGCCTCCGCAGCCCCCCGGAAACCATCCACCGAACCTCCCCCCCGCGCCGGGCTGGCCGATCCATCCGGCGATGGTCACGGTGGGGTTCGAAATCCCGCTCTTCCGCGTGGTGCGATCGTTCGGAATCGTCCGCGGGCTCGTCGTGCGCTCACCGGGGATCGGCGGAGGGTTCATGGCGTCGCTCGAGTCGCTCGGGAGCGGCAACGTCGACTCGATGATTCAGATGTGCGAAAAGGCGCGCGGCGACGCGTTCTTCGCGCTCCTCCAGCACGCCGCGCACATGGGCGCGAACGGGATCATCGGAATGCGCTACGACGCGACCGAGATCGGCATCGGCCAGCGAAGCCTCACCGAGGTCCTCGCCTACGGCACGGCGGTCTGGGCCGAGCCCGTGGGTTAGGGGGAGACTTCCTCGCTCGAGTCGCTGGAATCGCCCGAATCTCCGGAATCACCTGCGTCATTCGAATCGCCAGAATCTCCGGAATCACCTGCGTCGTTCGAATTGCCCGCATCGCCCGAGTCGATGGAGTCGCCCGAATCGGCGGCGTCCGCGGCGTCCCGCGCGGCGTCGCCGCTGTCGCGTACGTCGCCGGCCGCATCGTCGTCGGGCATCGGCGCGCAGGCGTAATCGGCGCTGCAATCGGTGACGGAGGTGAAGCACGCGGTGACGAGCGCCGCGGCGACGATCAGCGCGACGCCCGACACGAGCGCGAAGAGGTAGAATCGACGTTTTGTCATCAATAGGCTCCGACGAGCTGGATGCCGGCGACGCCGGCTCCGACCATGGGTGAAGGACGAACGGCCGCCTCGGAGAACGTCGCGCGCGACGACTCGCGGCGCGTGGGGACGAGCGCGTACCAGATCGTGGCGGCCGCCCCGACCCCGGCCAGCGCGTACGCGGCCAGCGCGATATTTCCGTATCTGTCGTGCGCGGCCAGTGCGTCGTGGAGCGCCGCACAATCCCTGGTGAAGCGCGCTCCGGGCGCGTTGCAGGCCGTCGTCGTCCCTCCGGCCTGCTGAATCGCCGCCTGTTCGCGGTGCGCCGCGCTGGTCTTCGAGTTCGCGGCGATGTTGAACGTCACCGCCGTGGCGAGCGCGAGGGCCGACGCCGCGGCGCCGGCGACGAGGATCACCGTCGATTTCCCGCCATCCGGCGAGGCGAACGTGCCGACGTTCTCCGCCTGATCGAAGCCGATCACGTCGTCGCGAAGCGGGACGGTGTGCGCCACGAATGCGACGGACGCCCCCGGCGCGACATCGAGATCGCGCCGCGCGGGAGGGCGCCCCTCTGCCTCGACCGTCACCGTGTGATGGCCGGCCGCGACGAAAATCGGCTCCGTGAGCGGCGTCGTCGCGACACGTCGCCCGTCGACGTCGATGCCGGCATCGCGCACGTCGGCTTCGACGTAGATCGCGCCCACGCGCGCGCGCGCCGCAACGAAGAGGCTCTGCGCGCGCACCTCCTCGTCGCTCTCCGGCGCCAGCGTACGGAGCACAGGCCCGAGGATCCGCACCACCTCGAGGGGGCGACCCGCCGCGCTCTCGCACTTGGCGACGTTGAGAGCTCGAGCGGGCGTCGGCTCTTTCGCCCAATCGGCGCGGAGCGCATCGCACGAACGCACCGCATCGGGCGCTCCAGGCACCACAGCGGGACCATCCGCCGCGGCGACCCGCGGCACGAGGAGCGCCATCGCAACCGATGACGCGACGAAGATTCGCAAAAACATCGCGTTCACATCAAAGCAGCGCGCGTGCCACGCGGCCGACTCCTCCGTTTTTCGCAAAAGCACATCGCCGCCACTGCCTCACGCGCCAACTTGTCATGGGTATTCTCTCCGCCCCGATCGGCGCGCGCACTTTGGCAAACGCAAGCCACGAGACCGCGCTGCCCGTTCTCTCACGCCCAAAGCAGTCCACGTCCGGAGGCGGAAAAGCACCGCTTCCAGCTCCGGCCGCGCGATCGTCTCCGCGCGTCCACCG
>Ga0070689_100000223_pt1 | contig 33953 bp, 23 predicted proteins | sample KBSS23HmetaG_FD_64669 | JGI IMG/M metagenome (GOLD analysis project Ga0070689, IMG submission 64669) | Switchgrass rhizosphere microbial communities from Kellogg Biological Station, Michigan, USA - KBS S2-3H metaG | ecosystem: Host-associated > Plants > Roots > Rhizosphere ...
ATGATGCCAGCTTTGTGCGCGGCGGAGAGTGCGTCGGCGATCTGGATCGAGATGTTGAGGACTTCGGATAACGTGAGTGCGGATCGACTCAGGCGCAGGCGCAGCGTTTCGCCTTCGACGTACTCCGTCGCGATGATGTGCGCGCCGGCGGCTTGCCGGATCTCGTAGATCGTGATGATGTTTGGATGATTCAGCGCCGACGCCGAGCGCGCTTCCTGTTCAAATCGCCGCAGTCGATCGTTGTCGGAGGTGAATGATGTGGGCAGAAGCTTGAGGGCGACTTTGCGGCCGAGTCGCTTGTCTTCGGCGAGATAAACCTCGCCCATACCGCCGCGACTCAGAAAAGAGACGACTTCGTACGAACCGATCGTTTGGCCGGGATGCAGTTCGGGCCGGTCGCCGGCCAACAACGACGCCGCAGCTTCAAACGCGGGCTTGTCGATAAAACTCCCGCTCTGTTCGTGCGACTCGATCAGCGATTCAACCTCACTGCGCAAATTCTCATCACCTGAACACGCCTGCGAAATAAACGAGCTCCGCTCCTCCGGCCGGTAATTTATCGCCGAGTTAAAAATCTCCTTAACTTGTTGCCACCGCTCCGGAGTCATAAGTACTACCTATCTTCGGGGCGCAATTGTAGGGGCGGCCCTCCGTGGCCGCCCCAGCGTGGGGTGGCCACAGAGGGCCACCCCTACAAATGCACCGTCAATATCACACGCGGCTGATTCGCGCCAAGTCCCTCACTCCAACTGTCGCCTCAGCCAGGCGCGGGCAAGTTTCCAGTCGCGTTCGACTGTGGCGTGACCGATCCCCAGCACTTCCGCGATCTCATCAATCGACAGCCCACCAAAAAACTTCAACTCAACGATCCGGCTCTGCTGCGGATCCATTTTGGCCAACTCATCGAGCGCTTCATTCAACGCCAGCAAATCAACTTCCGGCTGCTTCACGATCTTTTCAACGCTCGTGATCGAAACCCGCTGCTGCCCGGAACCGCCACGCTTCACGGCCTGGTGCTGGCGCGCGTGATCCACCAGTATTCTTCGCATCAACTGCGCGGAAATCCCAAAGAAATGCGCACGATTCTGCCACTTCGCATTTCGTTGATCGACCAGCTTGAGATACGCCTCGTTGACCAGCGCTGTGGGTTGCAGCGTGTGCTCGCCACGCTCACGTCGCAGGTAATTACTCGCCAGACGTCGTAGCTCGCTGTAGACCAGCGGCATTAGCTTTTCAAGCGCTGCCTGATCGCCTTTGCCCCAATCAACGAGGAGCCGCGTGATGCCTTCGGAAGACTGCATAAGTCTGCTGTGCAGCAGAGTCTACAACAAATGTTTCGCCGTCGTGAGGGAAACCGGACCAAACCTGCGCGTGAGTAAATGTAGGCAGAAAATGCTGCTTGAGAAAACAGGAGGTGCATCATGAAAAAATACTTCTACATCCCTTTGGCGGTCGTCATTCTGGTCGGCGTGCTTGCAACCAACGCCCAGGCGCAGGGCAGCAGCTCGCAACGGATCGTCGCCACCATTCCTTTCACCTTCACCGTGGGTAAAACAAGCTTGCCGGCAGGCAAATACACCTTCACGGTGCTCAATCCCACTTCAGATCGACGCATCCTGCAAATACGAAGCAACAACGGACGCTCGAATGCGATGATTCTAACGAGCGACGTGATTGGCGAGGTCTCTGACAACTCGAAGCTCGTGTTTGAATGTGACGGTGATCGTTACTACTTTGCGCAGGCGCAGATAGCAGGCGACTCGACCAGTCTCGCCGCACCGCGATCGAAGATCGAGAAGCAATCGATCGCCACCGCGAGGAAAAAGATTGTCATAACGGCCGGATAACAGCCCGCAGAAGTTGGGGAACTCCTTGCAGGGCTGTGCCACGGATTTACACAGATTGAAAACACGGATTAGAATCCGTCCTTCGTCTGTGTAATCCGTGGCCCCGATGAATCTTCGCACTGAAGCAATCGCCGGCATCACCACCTTCTTCACTATGGCTTACATCGTGGTGGTGAACCCCACGATCCTCTCGACACCCGGAACAGGCATGGCTTTTAGTGGCGTCTTAACCGCCACGGTCCTGATCTGTTTCACGATGACGCTGCTGATGGGCGTCTACGCGAAACTCCCGTTCGCCGTCGCGCCCGGCATGGGCATCAACGCCTTCTTCACGTTTACGATCATCCTCACGCAGAAAGTCTGGTGGCAGGTTGCGCTCGGCATCATCTTTTGGGCGGGCGTGCTCTTTCTGCTGATTTCAGTCACGCCGATTCGCGAAACGATCGCCAAAGCGATTCCTACCGAGCTGAGAATCGGCACCGCCGCCGGCATCGGTATCTTCCTGACGTTCATCGGTCTAAAAAACGCCGGGCTCATCGCTTCAGATCCGGTCACCTTCGTCAAACTCGGAACTCTCGGTGGTGAAGCGGTGCTGGCAATCGTGGGATTGCTATTGACGATTTTACTGATAACTCGTGGCAGTCCGTTGGCGTATCTTGCCGGCATCTTCTTTATCACTATCGTTGGAACGGCTTTGGGTTGGATCAAGGCTCCGCAGAGTTTTTTCAGCGCTCCTGACTTTCAGACGGTGTTTCTAAAGGCTGACATTCTCGGCGCCTTGAAACTCTCGTTGCTGCCTGCGATTGTCGCGATTCTTTTTACTGATCTCTTCGACTCAATCTCTACTTTCATCGGCGTCGCTCACGCAGCGGAACTGCTCGACGAAAACGGCAATCCCCGAAATCTTCGACAGGGCCTGATTGTTGATTCGCTCGCGACGTTGGGAGCCGGGCTGGCAGGCACGTCTTCCGGAACCGCCTACATTGAAAGCATCGCGGGCATAGATAGCGGCGGACGCACGGGTTTGACATCAGTCTTCACTGCCCTCTGTTTTCTCCCTTGCTTATTCATCGCGCCTCTGGCAGGGATGGTTCCGGCATACGCGACGGCGCCTGTCCTGCTGCTCGTGGGCGCGTCGATGTTCAAAAGTGTCAGCCAGATTAATTTTGGGAAAATTGAAGAGGGCTTGCCCGGGTTTTTGACTATAATCCTCATCCCCCTGACCTTTTCGATCACCCAGGGAATTCTCTGGGGCTTCATTTCGCACGTTGGCCTTTATCTGATTGTTGGCCGCCGCAAAGAGATTCATCCGGTAATGTACGTGCTCGCGCTGATCGCGGTCGGGTTGCTCGTGTTGGAGCATTCGCAGTTTTCATGGACTTCTTTATGAGTAATAAGATTTACGTTGTCGCTTTCATTATTGTGTTGTTGACCACTGCTGTCGTCGCGCAAACACCGACGCCTACTCCTCAGGACAAACGCGGGCTAGGAATTCAGAGCAGTGACACCGCAAAGACCGGCGCGGCAGACCAGCGGGCGCGCGAAGCCAAGCCGGAGCTGGTGCTCCAAACTGGTTACAACAACTTCTTCGGCGCTACTCGTCTGGTGTTCAGTCCGGATGGACGACTACTCGCCACCGCGACCTTTCGCAGTAACACGATCTATCTCTGGGAAACTGCGACCAATCGCAAGCTGCGCAATCTCTCGACCAGCGGCCAGATCACATCCGGCTTCGCTCCGTCAGTAGCGTTTAGTCGAGATAATCGTTTAGTCGCTGCATCCGCCGGCGACAATTCAGTCACTGTTTGGGACGTGATGAGCGGGCGCGAAGTGCAGAAGCTCGCGGGCGCGCAAGGCACCGTGTTGGCGGCGATGGGCGTCTACTTCATCGGCTTCGCCCCAAACAATCAGATCGTCACCGTGAGTGATGCGATTCGAGTTTGGGACCTCGCGACTGGACGCGAGCTGCGCACGTTGGAGTCGGGCATGCAGGCAATTTCCGGTTTAAATGGTTCTGACGGTGGCGTGACTCTCTCGCCAGACGGTACACAGCTCCTGATCGTTAGCGAAGATCGGGAAGTCAGAATCCTGGATCTCGCAAGCGGGCGTGAAGTTCGTCGCGTGAAATTGCCGAGCGATCAGATCGATAGTCTTCAGCTTTCATTCAATTCCGAAGGACACTTGCTCGCGGCGGGAATCGACAAGAAGCGTTTCAGACTCTGGGATTTGACAGAAAAGAAAGATCGCGAGCTTGGACCAACGAGCAAAGAGTTTCCGCAGGTGAGGTTCAGTCGCGACGGCAGGCTCGTCGCGCTCTCCGACAACTACATCGTCAAAATTTGGAATACCGCGACACTGGATCAGTTGTCGTCTTTGAAAGTGCCGAACAGCGGCACGTTTGCTCTGCAAGCCGATGCGTTCATCAACTTCAGCGAAGACGGAAAACGCATCGCGACCGGCGGCTTCGATACCGACACGATCGTTTGGGAAACTGAGACTGGCAAGCGACTGTCAAACCTGAGCGGACGCACAAACATGGCCTACCAGGTCGCGTTCAGCCCGGACGGTTCGGAGCTCGTCTCCGGCGGTCGCACGCGCTGGGATCTGCGCACTGGTCGCGGGCTTCGCATTACTCCTGAGACATCTGAAAAGACGTATGGCATCTTGAGTCCGGATGGCCGTAACGTCGCAGTGATGAAGCCCAACTCCGGCGTGATCTCGATCGTCGAAAGCCCCAGCGGAAAGCTGTTGCACACGCTTACACCGTCGAACAATGTCGTGTTTCAGCGCGCACGTTTCAACGCCGACGGAAGCGTGCTCGCCGTTACCTATGGTCCACCTGTCGATCAGCACCCGACGGCTGCAACGGCTTTCAGCAGTCAGATCACACTTTGGGACGTTAAGAATGGGCGCGAGCTGCGTTCGATTACGACAACCGAGATTCCGATGGAGCTTGGTTTCACTGCCGATGGGCGTGTTCTCGGGACGGTCGGATCGTCGGGACAGATCTCGCTTTGGGATGCGCAATCCGGCAGCAAGCTGCGCGACCTGACTTCATCGCCGATGGCTTCATTCACTCCGCCTGTTATTAACCCTGGCCAGATGCCGGCCATGCCAAACATGGCCGACATTTCGGCAATGATGACGAATGTGCTCGGCGGTCTGTCCGCGGGAACCATGGGCCGCAACGTTACGTCGCTGGCGTTCAGCAACGACGGGCGCATGCTGGCGACTGGCGGATTTGAGTCGAAGACAAATATTGATTTCGCCGCGATGATGAGCGGCGCGATGAATCAAAAACCCCAAAAAGGTTCGAAGAAAAGTTCAAAGCCGCCAGACCCGAATGATCTAATGAAGGATCTCAAAGTCGAAACGGTGGGCCAGGTAAAACTGTGGGATGTGGCCAGTGGTCGCGAAATCGGCGCCATCAAGGGACACGGTCGCGGCGTTAGCAATGTGATCTTTAGTCGTGACGGCAAAATGATCGCTACCGGCGCCACCGACAACACGATCAAGATCTGGGATGTCGCGACGGGCAATGAACTGCACACACTCACCGGACACACTGCCGGCATTGAGTCGATGGATTTCACGCCGGACGGTCGTCTGCTCGCGTCGGCGAGTGAAGACGGCAGCACGTTTCTTTGGGACACCAAAACCGGCGAACAATTGTTGACCTTGATCTCGCTCGACGATGGCGGCGAGTGGATGGTTGTCACACCGCAAGGACTGTTCGACGGCACGCCCGTTTCATGGAACCAGATCCTCTGGCGCTACAACCAGGAAACATTCAACGTCGCGCCGATCGAGTGGTTTTTCAACGAGTTTTACTATCCGGGTCTGCTCGCCGATATCTTCAACGGCAAGCGGCCGCGCGTAGCCCAAGACGTGTCGAAGAAAGATCGACGTCAGCCGATCGTGAAGTTGTCACTTGTGGGACAACCGGCGGATTCGACGGTCGCAACGCGCACAGTGAAAGTGAAGCTCGACGTGTCCGATGCGCCTGCCGACAAGGACAATCCGCAGGGCACGGGCGCGCAGGACGTGCGGCTGTTTCGCAATGGCTCGCTGGTAAAGGTATGGCATGGCGATGTTTTGAAAGGCCAGGCAAACGTTTCGCTCGAGCAGGAGATCACAGTCACGGCTGGTCCAAACCGGTTGGTGGCTTACGGCTTCAATCGCGATAACGTTAAGAGCAAGGATTCGCCGCTCGTGTTCACCGGCGCCGACACGTTGAAGCGTAAAGGCACTGCTTACATTATCGCCGTCGGCGTGAACGAATATGCGAATCAGCAGTACAACCTAAAATATGCGACGGCGGATGCGCGCAGCTTTGGCGATGAAATTCGTAAACGCCAAACTCAGATCGGCGGCTTTGAACGTGTTGAAGAGATCCAGTTGCTAGACCAGGATGCGACCAAGGCCAATATCCTGACCGCGATAAAGCGGCTTGCTGGCGAGCCGGGGCCACCGAGTCTGAAGGCAGGTCCGCTTGATAATTTGAAACGCGCGGAGCCTGAGGATACAGTCGTCATCTATTTCGCCGGGCATGGTACGGCGCAGGCGCAGCGCTTCTACCTGATACCTCACGATCTCGGTTACACGGGCGAGCGCACGAAACTGACCGAACAGGGCTTGAAGACCATGCTCGCGCACAGTATTTCTGATGTAGAGCTCGAGGAAGCGGTTGAAGGTCTGGATGCCGGGCACCTGTTGCTGATCATCGACGCGTGTAACTCGGGCCAGGCACTCGAAGCCGAAGAGAAACGACGCGGACCGATGAACTCAAAAGGTCTCGCACAACTCGCTTACGAGAAAGGCATGTATATCCTGACCGCGGCGCAGAGTTTCCAGGCGGCGCTGGAAGCGGCACAGCTTGGTCACGGATACTTGACGTACGCGCTGGTTGAAGAAGGATTGAAAACGCCGGTGGCCGATACGGCGCCCAAAGACGGCGTGGTGATCGCGCGTGAGTGGCTCAACTTCGCCACCGAGCGCGTGCCGCAGATGCAGGAAGAGAAGATGACGCAGGATCGTGGGCTTGGGCTGGAGATAACGTTCACGGAAGGCGAGACGCGCTCTGTGCAACGCCCACGCGTTTTCTATCGCAGGGAACTGGAAGCGAATCCTTTAGTGATTACAAAACCTAATCCGTAAAAGATCCGTGTAATCCATGGCTAATAATCATCCCATCGGCAAATCGTTCCCGCGTAAAGAGGGCCGTAAGAAAGTCACCGGCCAGGCGCTCTACGTCGACGATCTGTCGTTTCCTGACATGCTTCACGGCGTGACCGTGCGCAGCCCCGCGGCGCGCGGCAGGATCAAAAACATCTCCTTCGAAGGCGACATTCCCTGGGACGAGTTCACCATCGTCACGACGAAAGACATTCCCGGCGCAAATCACGTCGCACTAATTCTTACCGACCAACCGTTTCTCGCCGCCGACTTTGTAAATCATCCGGAAGAGCCGGTCCTACTGCTCGCGCACCGCGACAAGTATTTGCTGGAAGAGGCGCGACGCAACGTGGCGATAGAGATCGAGGAGCTACGCGCCATCTTCTCTCTCGAAGACTCACTCGCAAAGAAAGAGATCATCTGGGGCGAAGACAACGTCTTCAAGAAGTTTCTCGTGGATAAAGGCAATGTCGACGATGCATGGTCCACCGCGGATTTCATCGTTGAAGGTGAATACGAAACCGGAGCGCAGGAACAGCTCTACATCGAGAACAATGGCGCTATCGCGATCGCGAATCCATCCGAAGGTGTCACCGTCTGGGGCTCGATGCAATGTCCTTACTACGTCCACAAAGCGCTCGTGAAGTTGTTTGGCCTGCCGGAAGAAAAGATTCGCATCATTCAGACTGAGACTGGCGGCGGGTTTGGCGGCAAAGAAGAATATCCTTCGCTGATCGCCGGCCATGCAGCGTTGCTCGCCTGGAAGTCGGGCAAGCCGGTCAAGATCATCTACGATCGCGCGGAAGACATGGTGGCTACGACGAAGCGTCACCCATCGCGCACGCATCACAAGACCGCCGTTACGAAAGACGGCAAACTGCTAGCGATGGAAATCGACTTCCGTATAGACGGCGGCGCGTATTGCACGCTCTCTCCCGTCGTACTTTCACGCGGCACCATCCACGCCGCCGGTCCATACTCTTGTCCCAACGTGCGTATACACAGTCGCGCCGTCGCTACTAACGTTCCGCCGCATGGCGCGTTCAGAGGTTTCGGCGCGCCGCAGAGTATCTTCGCGCTGGAGCGGCACATGGATAAGGTGGCGCACGCAGTCGGACTGAGCCCGGAAGAGTTTCGTCGTCGCAACTTCATCCACGAAGGTCAAACCACAGCCACGAGCCAGGTGATTCGCGAGCGCGTTGACATGGACCAACTGCTCACGCGCGCGCTTCAACTCAGCGAATACCATTCGAAGCGTGAGCAATTCGCACGTGATAACACTGCGCCCAACGGTCGCTTTTCCAAAAAGCGCGGCATCGGCTTCGCAACTTTCATGCACGGCGCGGGCTTCACCGGTTCAGGCGAAGTCTTCTTGCAGTCCATCGTCTCCGCCGAAGCGACCGCCGAAGGCAAAGTGCGAGTACTCGCCGCGAGCACCGAGATCGGCCAGGGCACCAACACGATCTTTTCGCAAATCGCCGCGGAGACTCTCGGACTCGACTTCGACTCGATCGAGATCGTTCAACCGGATACCGGTTTGGTGCCGAACAGTGGTCCAACCGTGGCGTCGCGCACGTCGATGGTTGTCGGCAAGCTCGTCGAGTCGGCTGTGATGGGTTTGAAGCAAACGTTGATTGGCAGTGGTTTGTTATCACCAGAGTACAGTGAATCTGATTTCAAAAAGGCGTGTGCGGAGTACCTGACGAAGTTTGGCTCGTTGAAAACGTCGTCAACATATCAACCGCCGCCGAATGTCCACTGGGACGATGAAAAATACCAGGGTGATGCGTATGGCGCTTATGCGTGGGCGGTTTATGTTGCTGAAGTTTCGTTTGACGAGTTGACGTACGAAGCGCGTGTCGAGGATTTTGTAGCGTTGCAGGAAGTTGGGCGGGTTCTGAATCCCGTACTAGCGGCCGGACAGATCGAAGGCGGCGTGGCCCAGGCGATCGGCTTTACGTTGTTTGAAAACGTGGTCTGGAAAGATGGACGCATGGCAAATAATCAGATGACCAACTACATCATCCCAACGCCGGCCGACATCCCTCCAATTCGCGTCTACTTCGAAGAGAACCCCTACGCCTACGGCCCCGGCGGCGCCAAAGGAATCGGCGAGCTTCCCATGGACGGCGCCGCCCCCGCCATCCTCAACGCCATCGAAAACGCCACCGGCATCAGCTTCAATCACGTCCCACTCATGCCCGAGGACACACTGATTTACGCGGATTCATTTACGGATCGAAGAGATGGACGTTGAACTCAAAGTAAATGGTGAAACACGCAAGCTCGACGTGTTTTCGATGGCGCGGCTGCTTGATGTGTTGAGGGAGCAGTTGCTGCTTACGGGGACGAAGGAAGGGTGTGGGGAGGGGGAGTGTGGGGCTTGTACGGTGATCCTGGATGGAAGGATCGTGAATAGTTGTCTGGTTCCAGTTGCACAGGTAAATGGATCGGAGATAACTACGATCGAGGGAGTTGCGCGCAACGATCAACTCCACGCTGTGCAACAGTCGTTCATCGAACACGGTGGCGCGCAATGCGGGATCTGTACTCCCGGAATGGTGCTCGCCGCTGTCGATCTATTGCAGCGCAACCCGCAACCAACTGAAGACGACATTCGCAATGGCCTGGCCGGAAATCTCTGTCGCTGCACCGGCTACATGAAGATCTTCGAATCGGTAGTGCGCGCTTATCAGAAGTGAGAGCCTTCATTCCAAACTATCAGCTCACCACGCCCGCGTCGCTCGCGGATGCCCTCGCGCTGCTCGAGAATGAACCGGGAGTTTGGAAGCCGTTTGCCGGCGGCACTGATCTGATGGTCCTCCTGGAAGCCGGCAAGCTGCCGCATCGCAACTACATCAACATCTGGGGCCTGCACGAACTGCGAGGCATCGAAGCAACAGGCACACACATCACACTTGGCGCGCTGACGACCTACACCGAAATACAGGACAATCCAATTCTTCGTAGCGAGTTTCCGATGCTATGCCAGGCTGCAAGTGAAACGGGCGGGCTCGCGATTCAAAATCGCGGCACCATCGGTGGCAATATCATCAACGCCTCGCCCGCCGCGGATTCGCCTCCCGCGTTGCTGGCATACGACGCGGAGATCGAACTGGTATCGACTCGCGGATCGCGTTGGCTTCCGTACCACGGTTTTCACACCGGCTACAAACAGATGCACATCGCGCCTGATGAACTGCTGTCGCGGATTCGTCTGCCACGCAATACGGCAGGCTTGACGCACTACTATCGCAAAGTCGGCACGCGAAAAGCACAGGCGATCTCGAAAGTCTGTTTTGCTGCTGTTGGTCGAACAAATAACGAACAGATCGCGGAAACAAGAATCGCAGTCGGCAGCGTTGCGCCGGTAATCGTGCGTTGTGTGGAAACAGAAAACGCATTAAAAGACCGAAAGCCGGACGCTGAAACGATCCGCCTCGCATGCGAGAGCCTGGTGCGCGAGATCTCTCCGATCGACGACATTCGCTCGACAGCAAACTATCGCTTGCAGGTCGCAAAGAACCTGCTCACTGACTTCGTTTCATCAGCGCTTTCATCCGCCTTAATCTGTGGCCTGTTTTTAGTGGCGATTGCGATCCCTGCGCTCGCTCAGCAGCAGGGAAGTTTGAACGGCTTTATGACCGGCATCCGGGCGAACGCTGTGAAAGGCTCGGTGAGCTTCGAACGCGGGGATGGATCTTCCGATCTCGAACCTGGTCTCAAGCTGGAACAGTACGACGTCCTCAAAAGCGGCGCCGGCGCTTACTATGAACTCTTACTCCAGCCTGGAAACTACTTTCGCGTCGGCCCTGAGACCCAGTTGCAGATCCTCAACGACGAAGTCGACAAGATGAAGTTGAAACTCAACGAAGGCACGATCAGCCTTGAGATCGTGACCAAAGACACGGCGAGTTTTGCCAACCCGCGGGAAGCTTACGAGCTAATCAGGATCATAACTCCGGATGCCGAAGTCTTTATAAACGGGCCGGGTATATTTCGTATCAACGCAGGAACCGGCAAACATACCGAACTCATCGTCCGCAACGGCGAAGCGGTGATCAACGGGCGTGAAGTGAAGAAAAACCGGCGTGCTATAGCTTCGAGCGATAGCGTTAACACTGCGGAAATAGATCCGAGGACCGAAGATACCTTCGACGCGTGGAGTCGCGAACGCGCTGATGCCCTCGTTCAAGCCAACAAGCTGCTCAAAGACAGCGCACCATGGGCCAGGAAGAAAAAGGAAGGACTCGAAACGTCCGTCGACTTGCCTGACGAAGGTCAACGCAGCGGCGGCAATCCGTACGTCGTTTCCGCAAAACCCGGCGCTGTTACTTTCGCGGAAGCCGGTGTCGAGCTTACCGGGCCACATAAATTTTTGGAGCAAATTACTGAGAAGTCACAGCTCGAAGCCGGAGATACGTTACGTACAGACGAGCACAGTTTTGCTGAGTTGATGTTGTTTCCCGACACGCATCTCCGAATGGATCAATCGTCGGAAGTGCTGTTTGAACAACTCTCGAACGATTCAATCTCAGTCAAGCTGTTGCGAGGTTCTGCCATCCTCGATGTCGCGTGGTTCGACCGCAAGGAGTCGCCGCAGATCACACTCGTTGGACCATCGGCCACGGTGGTAATCGCCGAGCAGGGAAACTACCGCATAGATAGCAATGCACTCACCATTCGCGACGGCAAAGTAATGTTCAACGAACGGGCGGTCGGCGCGTGTCGTAGAATCTCGAGCGGCAACGTTTCTGAGTGTGACAAGAAGCGCACTGATAATTTTGATATCTGGAGCCAGCATCGCGGTGAAGGACGTAGCTACGACGGATCAGTAACCGTGTCGATGGTGACGTATCTCGCTCGTTTGCGACACCTGCGGTTTAAAAATACCGGGTTCTGGTATCAGACTCCCGGACAAGTCTATTACACGTTTGTTCCTTTTAAGTCGGTGATATTTCGCTCGCCATACGGAGGCAACTACTCGACCGCGCTGGCGCCGGAATCATTTATGAAGCGCGTTGATGTGCGTCGAGATTCGCTGTTCCCGAACCAGGCGCCGCCGGTGCCATCGCTACCCTAGCCCTGAACAAACTCAAAATGACAACACCTGAGATCCCCTACAACCGAAAAGCAGTTGACCCCGCGGAAGGGGCGATAGCGCCGGCGTACGAACAGGTGTTTGGACTGGCTCACGCGAGGGAAGAATCGAACCTGCCGCCCCCGCCACCAACCTTCGAATGAGTGCTCCTGAACTAATTATTCGCGGACGACGAGTTGTGTTGCCGGACACAGTTGGTCCACGTTCGATCCATATCCGTGGGGAGCGGATTGTTAAGGTTGGAGAATACGACGACGTCTTTGGCGAGATATTGGAGGTCGGTGACGACTCGGTTGTCATGCCGGGGCTGGTTGATACGCATGTTCACGTCAACTCGCCTGGGCGCACTGAGTGGGAAGGTTTTCGCAGTGCTACGCGCGCGGCGGCGGCTGGTGGCGTCACAACGCTGATCGATATGCCGCTCAACTCGATTCCTCCGACTACGACACTCGCCGGGTTCAAAACCAAACTGGAGCAGGCGCGAAATGAATGCTCTGTGGATGTTGGGTTTTGGGGTGGCGTGGTACCGGGAAATACGGATCAGCTTGCGCCGATGCTCGCGGCTGGGGTGGTTGGGTTTAAGTGTTTTCTGGTGCCGTCGGGTGTGGATGAGTTTGAGCACGTGACGGAGGAGCATTTGCGTTTGGCGATGCCGGAGCTGACGCGGCTCGATGCACTGTTGATCGTGCATGCGGAATTGCCGGGGCCGATCAAGGCGAATGGTCGATCTTCGAGTGATTACGAGATCTTTCTCGATTCGCGACCGCGCGCGGCAGAGAATGAAGCGATTGAGTTGATGATTCGTTTGAGTCGTGAGTTTGGGACGCGCGTACACATTGTTCACCTGTCGTCAGCGGAAGCGATACCGATGCTGCGCGAGGCGCAAGAGGCAGGAATAAAGATCACGGCTGAGACGTGTCCACACTATCTGCACTTCGCCGCGGAGAAGATTGCCGCGGGCGCGACTGAATTCAAGTGTTGTCCGCCGATACGTGAAGAGGAGAATCGCGAACGGCTTTGGGAAGGGCTCGTGGATGGGACGATTGATTTCATTGTTTCGGACCATTCGCCTTGTCCGGGCGAGATGAAGTTGCGCGAGAGTGGCGACTTCATGAAGGCGTGGGGTGGGATTGCGTCGTTGCAGCTCAGGCTGCCGGTTGTCTGGACCGAGGCGCGTCGACGCGGGTTCTCTTTACTTGATATGACGAAGTGGCTTTGTGCGAATCCTGCAAGGCAGGTCTCGCTGGAGCCACAAAAAGGCGTTATTGCCACAGGCGCCGACGCTGATCTCGTCATCTGGAACCCCGATCAACCCTTCACCGTCACCGCCGGCACACTCCACCATCGCCACAAGATCACGCCATACGAAGGAGAGACACTGAGCGGCGTCGTACAGCAGACTTTTCTTCGCGGCAGAAAGATATATGATGGTGGCCACTTTGCAGACGCGCCCCTGGGCCACATACTTTTGCAAGAAATTGAACACGCAAGTTTGCTTGAACCAAGATCATGAACGCCGAACGCCCAAGCTAACGCCGAAGGCGTTCGCTAATTGCAGCCCAGGGTTGTCGCTGCGCCAGCGACAACCCTGGGTTACGAAACACAGAAGCGCTCCAACCCTGAAAGGGTTAAAACCTTCAGAGGAGTCGAAGCCAGTACAAACCCTTTCAGGGTTGCCAATTTGTTTTGGTGATTGCACCCAGGGTTGGAGCGCCAGCGACAACCCTGGGTTACGAAACACAGAGGCGCTCCAACCCTGAAAGGGTTAAAACTTCAGAGGAGTCGAAGCCAGCACAAACCCTTTCAGGGTTGCCAATTTGTTTTGGTGATTGCACCCAGGGTTGGAGCGCCAGCGACAACCCTGGGCTTCAATTAGCCAACGCCTTCGGCGTTTAACCTTGAATTCATTTCATCCCTGGATAAAGAAACGTGACATCAACGAACTTTACTGAACTGATCGATCTGGCGTCGGAGCGGCTGGGCGGGGCGGTGTTGGTGGCGAGTGATGATTTTTTTGCCCCAAAGGAGAATCTGCTCAGGGCGAACGCGCCGATTTTTATTGCCGACAAGTACACGGACAATGGCAAGTGGATGGATGGATGGGAGAGCCAGAGGCGACGGACGCCGGGTTTCGATTGGTGTATCATTCGTCTCGGCCTTTCCGGCATCGTTCGCGGTGTTGTAGTCGACACCAGCTTCTTTCGCGGCAACCACCCGGAACATTGCGCGCTCGAGGGCGCCACACTCGCCGGTCTCCCAACGCAGGAAGAGCTAACCAGTGATACCGTGCAATGGGTTCCGCTCCTGCCGCAAATGCCACTCAAAGGCGACAGCCAGAATCCTTTTGCGATCAACTATGCAGAGCGAGTCACACATCTTCGCTTCAAGATCTTTCCCGACGGTGGCGTCGCGCGACTCCGCGTCCACGGCGAAGTAGTCCCCGACTGGGAACAACTCAAACGCGCCGGCGGCCAAATCGATCTCGCCGCGGCAGAAAACGGCGGCCACATACTCTCGTCCAGCGACAAGTTCTTCGGGCATCATCACAACCTGATCATGCCTGGCCGCGCTGCCGACATGAGCGACGGATGGGAAACAAAACGCCGCCGTGGCCCAGGTCATGATTGGGTAATCATCAAGCTCGGCAGACGCGGCCACATCAAGCGAGTCGAAGTCGATACAGCTCACTTCAAAGGCAATTTCCCCGAGAGTTGTTCACTCGAAGCGTGCAATACCGCAGACGACACAACCCTGACAGACTTATCCACTCCCTGGTCCACAGTGCTGCCACGCACGAAGTTGCAGGCACACACACGCCATTTTTACGATCAAGAACTGCTGGATACAGGCGTCGCCTCTCATCTGCGCTTCAGCATCTACCCGGACGGTGGCGTGAGCCGTTTACGTGTCTACGGAACGTTAGTCGATTGAACTCCGATGCACGATCTCGCCTGGTTAAACTCGCTGCCACCCGTTGAAGCAGAGAAGGAACTGCTTCAGTGTTGCGGCTCGACGCGTTGGGCGCTGCAAATGGCCGCGACTCGTCCCTTTAAAACCCTCGAAGCCCTGCTCGCAAGTGCGGACACAACCTGGTGGTCGCTGGACCGAAACGATTGGCTGGAAGCCTTTCGCAGTCACCCCAAAATCGGCGAGAAAAAGGCCGCCGATCCTGTTTCGACACAATCAAGCCAGTGGTCCGGCCAGGAGCAAGCAGGCGTCGCCACAGCCTCCCAGGAAACAGTCGACTCACTTGCCACGCTGAATCGCGCTTACGAAGAAAAGTTTGGCTTCATCTTCATTATTTGCGCCACTGGCAAGACTTCCGCCGAGATGATGTCTTCTCTGCGCGAACGTCTCGAGCACGACACTGTGGACGAACTCCCCATCGCAGCCGCCGAACAAAGCAAAATTACCGCGCTGCGGCTGAATAAATTACTCACAAGTGGGTGATCTGTTGGTAAACTGCATCCCGACATGAGCACCATTTCGACCCACGTACTCGACACTTCGAGAGGGGCGCCTGCGAGTGGCGTGGCTGTTTGTCTTGAGGTGCAGAACACCGACGAGAGTTGGACCGAGTTGAGCCATGCCTGGACCGACACGGACGGCCGCGTGAAGCCGTTTTTTCTTGTCGATCGCACGGTCTCAAATGGCACTTACCGGCTGGTTTTCGAAACGGAGCCGTATTTCTCGTCGCTTAGCCTCGCCTGCTTTTATCCGCAGGTGACGATCGTGTTCAATGTGGACGACGGCTCGCAGCATTATCACGTTCCACTGCTGATCAGTCCTTACGGTTATTCGACCTATCGTGGGAGCTAAGCTCGCCAACCTATGATCATTCTGGACCCAACGCTCAGTGAATGGCTAAATGTGCTATTTCGCTGGATACACGTGTTTGCAGGCATCATGTGGGTGGGAACGACTTACTACTTCACGTGGCTCGACGCGCGCCTGACGGAAGAAGAAAAGGCTGCTGCTGGCACGGGCGTGGTTCCGCAAGTGTGGATGGTCCATAGCGGTGGGTTTTATGTCGTCGAGAGGAAGAAGGTGCCGGATCTCGCGTCACGCACGTTGCACTGGTTTCGTTGGGAAGCCGGAATTACGTGGCTCAGTGGGTTCGCGTTACTGGTCCTGATCTACTACCTCGGCGGCGGCGCGTTGATCGATCCGGACGTGTGGAACCTCAGTCCGAGTGTGGCGGTCGCGATTGGAATCGGGGTGATTGTCGCGTGCGGGGTTGTTTACGACGTGATGATGCAGACGCCGCTCAATCGTAACGAGAAACTCTTTGCCGCAATCGCGTACGTGCTGATCGTCGCCGTGGCTTATGGACTGACGCGGGTGTTCAGCGGGCGCGCTGCTTACATTCACCTCGGCGCGATCTTCGGAACGATCATGGCGGCGAATGTTTGGATGCACATTCTGCCGGCGCAAAAACGGATGATCGCGGCGCTCAACGAAGGCCGCAAACCCGACGAGCGTCTGTCAGCACAAGCGAAGTTGCGATCCAAGCAGAACACGTTCATGGCGGTGCCGGTGGTGTTCATCATGATCAGCAACCACTTTCCCGGTGTGACTTACGGCGATCGTTACAACTGGATCATCTTGTCGGTGCTGGTGCTGGTGGGTTGGATCGCTGCGAAGTTTATCCGCCGAGCTTAGCCACAAAAAGGCACAAAAGGCGCAAAAATTTTTCGTGAAGCTACTCGATCAACTTGATGAGCTGAAAAATCAGTTTACTCCCGACACGGCAGATCGAGTGGAGCGACTGCTCGAACAACTCTCCCGCCAAAAGCTCAACGACACAGATTCACTCGTTCGCTATCACGAGATCCTGCTGTTTCTTCGTGCTTATCCTCAGAACGCTACGATTGTGCGTGCCGTCGAAAAGGAGTTGCGCAGTTTTTCAGACAAGGTGTCGGCACTCGACGTCGACATCTCGCCGCTCGAGCATCCTGCCGTCTCAGGCATCGCCGGGACTTCTGTTACCGACACCTTCAGTTTCTACATCGTTCGTTGGCTCTTGCAGCGACGCCCCGCGGAAGTCGCGATCTATTGGGAGTGGGTTGAAGATGTAAATCGCCTGGCGGCAACATGGCCACGGTTCATGCCGTTGCTCGAAGAGGATGCGTTTGCGGAAGCCAACGTTCCTTACCGCGAATGGCTAGCTGCCGCGCGCAACGGTCGCAAGGAGCTGGCTTGGCTGATCGATCGCTTTGACAAGTTACCAAAGCCTGAAAGCGAGCGGGCCGAGCTCTACGACTCGCAAAATCTCTACGTGCAGTGGACACCCGCTTTCCCGGCAACGCGCACCGGCATGCGCTCGCCTACGCGAAAGCCGTTTTATCATCGCGGTCCTCTGATACAACGTCGCGAGATCGATCTGCGCAAAGAACTGGTCCAACCGTTAACGCTGCAAAAGTTGTCGCCGAGACAAGGCGAACAGGCGCGCGACATGGCGCGCGAAGCATCGACGATTCGGTATCGTGAGCTTTACGCGTTTACTCACGGCGATCCGAAACACGTTTATCGCGCAGAGTTGGGCCGCGGTGTTGAACTGTTTCTCATGGGTCTGCCGGCAGAAAAGCGCCTGCCCTTGCGCGCTTGCCACGCCGCGATGATCTACAAGAACGGCGTGCCGATCGGTTACTTCGAAGGACTGTCGCTGTTCGAACGCATGGAGAGCGGATTCAACTTGTATTACACGTTTCGCGATGGCGAGACGGCGTGGCTGTATGCGCGCACATTGAACGTGATGCACCAGTTCACGGGCGTCACTGCGTTCTCACTCGATCCTTACCAGATTGGTCACGAGAACGAAGAAGGAATCGAGTCAGGCGCGTTTTGGTTTTATCGCAAGCTCGGTTTTCGTCCGGTGCGCAGAGAGACGTTGCAACTCGCGTTGAAAGAAGAAGAGAAACTCAAGACGCGCAAGGGCTACCGGACGCCGGCAGCCACGCTGCGCAAGCTTGCGGCGAGCCCGATGATTTTCGAGTTGGACGAAGAGAGACGTGGCGACTGGGACAGGTTTCAGGTGCGCAAGATCGGGTTCAAAGCACAGCAGGATAAGAATGTGTTGTCGATGATCCGCAAGTTAACGCAAGCTAAACTGGGACCTGAAGAAGTGACGTACCTCAGGCGGATGCAGAAGGATGAAAAGCTGCGGAGTGCGATTATTAAATTAGGCTCTTAGTCACACTGGTCGATCTGGTGTTCGAGGATCTTTGCGTCGGAGAAGTTTTCGAGTTTGGTGAAGTAAGCGGCGTTGCGATCGAGGGCGCTTTGCGGTACCAGACCCACGATCTCAGCGCTGTCGATCTCAACGCCTAAAAGATCCGCTTGAGCGCGAACAGCGTCATACGCGGCAGTCATTCCGGTCACTTCGTAATTAATCAGATTCATCGAGACCTGGACCAGTTCGCGCGAGTGCAATCTGAAGCCGAGTGCTTTAACAAACGGCAAGCCTCCGTTGCGCGCCCGGATCGCGCGTGCGATCTGCCGCGCTATCGCAATGTCAGTACTGCGCAGAATTACGTTGAACGCGATCAGGAACGGCCGCGCGCCCACTGCAATTGCGCCGGCGGATTCGTGAACGCGGGGTCGCCCTTCGTCAGGCGCACGCTCAGGATTGGTGGTGATCTGTTCGCGAAGTAACTCCAACGCGCCGCGACGCACGTCCTCCAGATTAACTCGCTCCGGTCGCCGAGCGGCTCGCTCATAAAAGTAAACTGGAATTGAGAGCTCTCTTGCGATAGCCGCGCCCGCTTCGTGAGCGATACGAACGCAATCATCCATCGACACACCGCGCACGGGAATAAACGGCAGCACGTCGGTCGCCCCGAGCCGCGGATGCTCACCCTGGTGTGTGCGCATGTCGATGAGCTCGGAAGCCCGGCGCACGGCGTTTACCGCGGCTTCCACCACTCGTTCCGGCGTCGCCACAAAAGTAATCACCGAGCGGTTGTGGTCGGGATCGATATGCGTGTCGAGCACGCACGCCGATTCAACAGCGGAGATAGCGTCCGCGATCGACTGGACGCTCTCCGGCCGCCGGCCTTCGCTAAAATTAGGGACACATTCAACCAATCGCTGCATCGAAATCAATCTTAACCACAAAGGCACAAAGCCACTAATTGAATAATAATAATTAGTGTCTTTGTGCCTTTGTGGTTAGTTATAATCTCGTCGTGCCTACCGACCGCTTCATCAACCAACGCAAGAACGCCTGGCAACGGCTCGAAGACCTGCTCAAGTTGCTCGATACCGCGTCACTGCGTCGTTTGCGTCGCGAGGAAGTTCGCGAGTTGGGCCGTATCTATCGCCGCACTGCCTCGGATCTCGCTATTGCGCGTGCCGAGTCGCGTGACCCACGTCTCATCAATTACCTGAACAGCCTCGTCATTCGCGCGCACGGCCGCATCTATCGTGCTGATGCGCAGGGCGGTAAACGCATTCGTCACTTTTTCGCGCGCGAGCTGCCACAGACATTTCGCCGCACCTGGCGCTACACGCTGCTCTCGTTCTCAGTCTTTGCGATCTTCGCGCTTATCGGCTTCGTCGGAACGCGTTACGATCCCGAGTTCTCCGAGCTCGTCGGTGTAGACCCATCGTTCCGCGAGATGTACATCGAAACGAAAACACCGTGGTGGGAATCGCTCAACGAAGCGAACCAGATCGGCGCCACCACGATCATGACCCACAACATTCAGGTCACGATCTACACCTTCGCCTTCGGCGCCACCTGCGGCATCGGCACGCTTTTCTACCTGGCCTTCAACGGCGCTAACTTCGCTTCCATCCTGACTCTGTGTTATCGCGCGGGCTTCGGCAACGATCTGCTGACGTTCGTGGCCGCACACGGAGTTGTCGAACTATCGTGCATCTTCATCGCCGGCGGCGCCGGACTGCTGATCGGCAGCGCGATGATCATGCCGGGGAATCTCTCGCGCGCGGATGCGCTCAGAACGCGCGGCATGGAAGCGGTGCGATTGATGGTGGGAGTGGCGGTGCTGTTGGTGGTAGCCGGAACGATCGAGGGATTCATATCACCGGCGGAGATAGATCCGCGAATAAAGTACAGCATCGCGGCGCTCACGGGCGTGACGCTCTACGCTTACCTCCTTCTCGCCGGTCACGATAAACCAAAGTCTGCGTAGGCCAGCATCGACATCAACCGGAGTCCCCGGAGTCTTAAGACTCTAGACAGTCACTGTTCGTTTGTGTATTACTGTAGCTCTAAGCCCATTGTCAGGTTCTCTCACCGAAAGGATTCAAATGACCCCGAAAAGCTTTTCCCGCGCGAGGGTTCTCCCGGTTGTTTTATCGTTTTGCCTTATTTTTGTTTTTCCCACAGCCACCTTCGCTTGGGGCGACAAGGGACACCAGATCATTGGCGCGCTCGCATGGGAGAATTTGTCTGAATCGGCCAAGCGTCAGGTTATGGAGTTATTGCCGGAGGGAGCGAAGGATCCGAATGGACCACTGGCCGCCGTGGGTTCGTGGGCTGACCGGCAGGCACTTGCAAATCCTTCAGAACGAAGTTGGCACTTTGTTAGTATTCCTCTTTCGGCTCAGGGATACGATAGAGAAAGAGATTGCGGCGACGGAAATTGTATTGTTGCCAAACTTGACGAGAAAAAGTATGTCCTGCAAACGGCCGAAAGCAGGCTTGAACGCGCTCAAGCTTTAAAGTACGTCATTCATTTAGTCGGCGATATCCATCAACCGTTGCATTGCACCAACAACAATGACAAAGGCGGCAATGAACGGGCCGTCAGGTTCCTCGGTGAACCCACAAGTCTCCACCGAATTTGGGATTTTGACATGATTGAAGCGAGCAAATTAAGCGTAGCGGACTATGTTAAGAAGCTGAAGGCTGTAGAAGTACCCAAGGGTTTTTGGATAGAGCACTGGGCCAATGATTCTCATGACATAGCACAGAAATATGTTTATGCAATTCCAAGAGACAATGAATTGGGCAACGAATATTACCGGCGAACCCTTCCCGTCCTCGAGAAACAACTTGCCGGCGCTGCGGACAAGCTGGTGCAGATACTGGAGGAAGCGTTAAAGCCGCGAACCAATAATCGCGTGCGAAAACGTTGAACTATCGAGGCCATTGTTCGACGTGTTCTATTGATTAACTCGCAACGAGTCGCAGCCCGCGTCGAGGGGTTCCTTGAACCCGAGAAACTTCTTGAACGTGTTGAGAAAGCGGTCCTCAAAAACACCGTACATATTAACTTCTGCCAGAGTAAGTTTTCGGTTTGCGATGGCACACGCCCGTTGTCTGAGAACCCTCGGATCCACTGAAATCAGCTCAACTGAGTTATCAAAGTAACCTGCCACCAAACTCTCACCATCCGCGGAAAACAGCAAGTTAGTCAGCGGACTCTGATTTCCTCTAAGTAGGGATGCGGGAAGCCTCAACTGCTCCTTCCCATCCGCAAGAGCCAAAAAGACGATCGAACGATCGAGAAAACTCGCCGCAACTTCATCTTTGCGGGGATTCAAAACGAAATCCAACATCGGCGCTGTCAGCGAAAATTCACTCTTACCGGTCGCTAAGTTCCACACGGAGAGAACGTTGCCGTGAAGGGATATAAGTCGCTCGTTATCGTTGGTGAACTCAAGCCTGCCGATCTCCGGATCGGAGCTGATTGAAGGGCCCAGCGGTTTTCCGGTTGCGGTTTCCCATACAGAGATAAGTCCAGACTTCTCACCTCCCTCTGATGTTGAGCCGTCTGCGCTTGATTCCAGAGCCGTGCGATCATAAAAGGCCGCCAATCTTGAGCCGTCCGCGCTCAATGCCAGAGTCGCGTGATCAGCCGCTCTGTAATCGATGTTGACATGCTGTGTACCGTTTAGCGCCCAAATTCCGATTCTGCCTTTATCGGCCACGACTAGCGTATTACCCTGGGCATTTATCGCCATCCCCTGGTTGAGAGAGAAATCGAGAGATCCTCCTTCACTAACCTGGATGGTCCGCTGCAACTTTCCGGTCCGCAGATCCCAGATCCCGATGGTGCCGTCGAAGTATCGCACTGCCATTACGGAACTACTCTTCGCAAAAAACTTATCGCGTATTCCTGAGTTGCTGCCGTCTGGCGTCCGCTCAATTGAGAACTTGCGAAGTTCCCTTCCGGTTGTGACCTCGAATTCGACAATTTCGCCTTGAGCATTCTCCACAAAAAGATGGCCGTCAGAGGTTAAAGCTACTGGCGCACCGGCATCTTTTAGCCTTCGGTTGCTGGGGGCGGAAGGTTGTGCCAGGTTCCAAAGCACCACTTTCCCTTCATGTGCTCCGGCAATAAGACCATCAGGACCAAATGCTACCGCGGATGTTTTGGATTTCAGCCCGGTGAGTAAGTCTTGTTGAAATTCGAGCTCAGTCCGGAAGATTCCTGATATGGCCCACAATTGTGGTCCACCGTCCTCCGACAGCGTAATCAGCTGCTGATAATCGGGACTGAACGTAATCTGGGTAACCTGCGAACGGTGACGATTTACATATTCAGTTTTCGTCCTGGTATCTGTATCCCATAACACAACACCGCCATCTCTGTATCCTGCAACCAGGAGTTGACCAGAGTTATCGAAGGCTAATCGCGTGACAGTATTGGGCCTGTTGACTGTCGATTCGGACGATCCGCGTTCAAATGGACCCAGCGGCTTTCGGTCACTAAGATTCCAGGCGCCTATAGCCGTAGCCGAGCACGTCACAGCGAGCCGCGAGCTGTCTCCACTAAAAACGATCTGCGCGACGAAAACGTCCCCTCCCAAAGCTGTAGAACAGATCAGAGGCTTGCCAATCTGTTTGAGACCAGCGGCCGTAAACAGGGTCACTTCTCCTCTTAAATTAACCACCGCGACGGTTTTATTGTCAGGGCTAAAAGTCACATTTTGTGCTTGATTTACTACAACCTGAGCGATGTTCTTTTGAGCACTAACATCCCAGATTGATAGTTCACGATCCCCGTTGATTCTGATCTTGTCAGCGACATTATTGAGCCAGGCAATCTTTGTACTGTCGCTGCTGTATGCAATCGTATAAGGCTCAGTGAGATCGTTTGGTTTAGACTGGGGTGAATATAGGACTTGTTCCTGGGTACCGATATTCCAGTTCACCAGGGCACCCGTGTTACTAATAAATATCAGGTTTCTACCGTTGGGGCTCAGCAACGGAAATTTCGGGTTTGCTGCGACATCCGGATTTTGATGTAAGGTCTCCGGCGTCGTGATTACGGGCAGCTTCTGATGACTTCTCAAATCCCATGATTGGATTGTCTTACTCGAAACATCAAGTGCATATACACGGCCGTCGTCCCCAAAAACGACCTGTTTCCAGTTAGCTCCTTCACCCTGTAAGAAGGCAGCCAATGCCGGACTGTAAGACAATACTTCGATTAAGGTTTTGTATGGACCCTTCTCGTCGCTTTTTTGAATCGCCTCGAGATTTAAAAGTAGACCCAGATCAAGTTCTCTATTTTTCAATGAGTCTGCCTGCAAAGCTAAACGCAAAGAAGTTTGTGTTTTCAGCCGCTTATGCTCCGACCACATCCACGTGATAAGACCGACGAAAAAAACACTAAGTGCAATTGCCCACGGGATCCAGCGCATCAGCCTTTCATTACGAATCGCCTTCCGGCTGAGTTTTACAAGAGGTATTAAATCAGCGTCATATCCGAGCTCTTTTGCATTATCACTCTCTAACCAGGTCTGAGCTTCGTGAAGTTGATACCTGTCTAACAGTCCTTTTTCACCGTGGCCAAGAATGCCCCAGTTGGCCGCATACAATTCCAGCCGTCTCTTGGTAACCAGAGACTCTCGCAGTTCGTTCAACCATTTCGAAACCTGGGGCCAGTAATGAGCCAGCGACTGATGCACGAGTTCGAACTGGTAGTCCGGCAAAATCTCCGCTGGAAGATCGGCCGATACTTCATCCATCGCCCCTTTGATCGATCGACAACTAACGTTTGAGATACGGGCGAGGTTGGCCTCCAATAATTTCTTCAAGACCGTGTTTACCAGACTGCGATCTTTTGATGCCTGATAGAGATCCTCCAGTTTGACTGGCTCCGTTGCCGCTTCCCACGTATCAGAAAGCCGAACCATGCGCAGCACGATTAGGCGCATCACCTCTTTCTCGCCGGCCGTAAAGCTCTCGTAAAGCCTCTCTGCCTTGTTTATCAAAGCCTCGCGACATGAGCCCAACCGATTCATCGCAGCCCAGGTTATCTGGTTGCCCTCACGCTGAGCCCAGAGCTCGAGCAGCATAAATTGAAGCAAGGGTAATCCGATGGGGTCGCCATAGATCTCTCTAAGCAGTTGCGGGATCAGATTAGATTCAAATTTAAGGTTAATCCTGTCGGCGGGCTTTTTGATTACATCATGCAGCTCACCCTCCTTCAGAGGATAAAGCCGCACCTCTGCTTCGCGAAACACTTCATTAAGTGCCTCACGCCGGATCAGTTGATTGACCTGATCACTTCGCAGCAACAGTATTACGCGATGCTTAACAGGAGATTCTCTGAGGCTAAATAGAGCATCTAGAAATGCCTTCCGTCTCGTATCTTCTTTGCAAATGGTGAACAGCTCTTCAAACTGATCTATGACGAGCACACACGGTTTACTATCAAACTTTGGGTCGTTCAAAAGCTCCCGCAAATGTTTCGGCTGTTGCAGTAACTTTTCGGCAGTTTGCTGTACCTCGTCCGTGAAAACTGAGGCCAGTTTTGCAAGCGGTTCAGAACCGGGCGTGAAGGTGGCGAAGTACACCCACTTGTAACTCTCCAATTTGGCGTCATTTTTGAGTTTGGGTAGGACACCAGCGTTCAAAACAGACGTCTTGCCACTGCCGGATGGACCAACCAGCACGACCAGCCGTTTATGCTGGAGACGATTTACGATGCTGTCGATCAGAGACTCGCGCCCAAAGAACGAATCCTTATCTTCTTCACGAAACGGCGACAGTCCGATGTAAGGACACTGGGCGTCGTCGAACGCGCCTTCATCTGGTCGTACGTAGTCAGCCAGAATCGCGTCGGGGGGCTCCTGGTTGAGACGGTAGAGGACCGTCACCCAGTAATTCAAAAGACTCTGAGCCGTGCGTCTCGCATCGTTATCACTTAAACGCGTGCCGGTTTCCCTGCCGCGGTTCATAAACTCCTTTACCCTTGCCAGAAACTGTGGATCGCGGGCATTCGGCAACTTGATTTCTTCCTTTAGCAGCAACGCATGAGCGGCCATCAAGTCCTCGATCGACAGAAATGTCTCAGCTACCTTGGGTTCGAGTTCCGGTATGACTGACGTGGCACTGTCAGGGTGTCCGTCAGTTGAAGGCGCCGGACTGACTTCCGGTGAAACCTGCTCTTTCACTTTTTACCTCCGTGTGGTTTAGACACTCACAGGTCCAGGTCTTCATTGAATTTTAGCTGGTCATTAACCTTACGTAACTTTCTGCCGATTACCCTGAGTTCATCACAACGGTTTTTCATTTCGGTATCTATCTCAAAAAAGTAGTGCCAGGCTTGTTGCCGGTAGCCTTCGAATGTGTGCTCCGCCTTGTCGGTTTCGCTCCGCCCTATCTCATCATTAAACTTCTTCGCAGCTTTCTTGAGTCTTTCTGCCGATTGGCTAACCTTGTCCGCTAATAATGGCCCGACATTCTCATCCAAAGCGTTCTTGATTATCACCAGATTCGCAAGTCGCAGGTCTTCCTGTACCTTGTTCCTATCATCGGATTGACCAATTTTTTTTAGTGGCTTGCCCAGGGCTCGTAGCAGTGTGTCAGCATTTTGCCAGGCGTCATGCTGCTGGATGAGTTCTTTTAGCGAGACCTCGAGCTTAGAAAGCTCATCGACGCCGGCTTTGTACTGCTGAATTTGTTCAAAGGTATTGTCCGGCGATACCTTCTGTATTTGTTCGCAGACCTTATTCATCGCCTTAATCAAGTCTCCAAGGTGCAGCGTTTTGATAGCGTCTTTTAGCCGGACATTGAGTTGGTTGAGCTTGGTTGTCAGCAACTCTTCAATATTGCTAAAAGCATTCTTAATCGCCTCTTCTATCCCCTCTGGACTTGGTTCATGGTCGGTGCCTTCAATTTCGCCGTTGAGAACTTTCTCGAGATTGACCTGACATCCTTCAAGCTTTGCAATCCAGGAGCCCTCCGCTCGGTCCACGTAACCTGCATCGAAAGTTTTACGCAGCTCCGCGCAGGTCGTGTTGAGTGTCGTGGATTTATTGAGAAGAGTCTGTTTCATGAGTTCGCCCTGAGTGAGGTAAAATTTCACAACACTCGTTTCGGGCCAATCCAATTGGACCTTATGTAGTGCGTCGTGCAGAAATTTGTAGCTTGCAATAACGTCAAATTCCCAAACCGCTGTCTCGAAGGTGTTGCGATAAATGATGACGACCGGATGATCCTTGATCAAATCCCTCAGGGCTTCTAAACCCTCGGTGATTACTTCCGTGCTATCGTCGGAATCCGCCGGTGTTTCCGTCTCTTTTATAGCTTCCTGAAAGATCTTTTCTTCAACTTGGCCACTAAACACAACTTCTATTGCGTTGTTAATCCACAACTTTAGAGGAACTTGTCCATTTGCCAACTGCCGGCTCGAATTAAGCCTCTCCAGATCTCCGAATAGTTGCTGGTAATTGCTCTCAAAATTTCTGAGTTTCTGAACGTATTCAGGAGCGATACCAGTCATGAGCAAGTCACGGATATCTTCGGTATACTCCTTCCCCGAACCATTAAAAGCCGCGCGAATGGTTCTGAGTCGATCATCGTTTAAGTAGGCAAAAGTCATTCGGAAACAGCTCCGGAAACGGACTCATGAACTCATGCTTTTTCGGTAACTTCCTTGAAAAGAGAAGGATTGCTCACCTTTATATAGTCCAGAATGGCCAAAATGTGCGTCCCTTCATTTACCCAGCCTGCCGGGCGGCCCTGAAAATTCACGTTGTTGACGAATGACGAGGCTCGGTGAAGAGCCACCACTTCCCATTGATCATTAAAAACCGGTGAACCCGACGATCCATGATCGGTGTCAGTGAAGTAACGCAGCTTTGGGAACTTGCTGTCGTATACGAGATTGTTTCGCAAGGCGACTTTCTTGGGCCCACCATAAGGGTGCTGGATGATGTTTACTGCAACGTAAGACTCGCTCGTGATCTCTATTTTCTCTGCGTTCAGTCGTAGCGGCGTTCGGGCTACCGGAGCTGAGAGGCGCAGGATTGCGAAATCCAACGCGGCATCAAAGGCTTCGAGTTTCGCCGCGGAAATGGTTATTCCAGTGTCGGTCGTTCCATCCACGTCAAACTGTGCGCACGTCTTTTGACCCTGAATCTCGAGGTCTGCCACAGCAGCGTTTGCTTCACCGTCCTTGCGTGCATTCACTACGTGGTGATTTGTGACCAAAAGATCCGGCGTGATGAGCCAGCCTGTGCCCTGGTGAACTTCCGGTTGGCCATTCTTGAGGACAGGGATCGTTTTTTCATGTCGCGTCACCTGCAAACGCGCCACCGCCGAACCCGCAGTTGCTCCTGCTAACATGAATCCATAAGAAACCATGTCGTTCCGCTGGACGATGGCCTCTTTTACTTCACCCGCGGGCACGCTTGCGGGGTTCAAGATTGGCGCAACATTCCTGGACTTGGTTAAAAGCTCATCGAGTGCTCGACTGAAAACCCGGGTCGCATCTATGTCTGAAAACATTTCATTGGCATTTCGCAACCATGTGGCGAATGGCACAGATCCGTCAGCAAGACGTTCGGTTGAGTTCAGCGCATTTAGATCACCGGTCAATTGATACGCGTCGGCGCTGAATGTTTTCAAACGTGAATAGAATAAAAAGTCGATATCGTTGAACAGAATCGTGCGCAGCTCTTTGTCGTAGCTGATCTTCGCTGTGCGGAGCAGCGTTTTGATTTCGGTAATTAGTTCTGGACGAAGCGGCATACGCGTATTCCTCTAGGCTAGTGTTGCGGGCTCAGTGAGTCCGGGATAAGGCTGACGCGGCTTTCGAAACTGGATAAGGTGAAGCTGGTGCGATATCAACCTTAAGCTGAAATGCACTAACCACTCTGAGCAAACAGCAGGTGCCGTAGCGGTCAAACCTTTGAATGAGAACTACGGAGTAACTGTGCAAATATTAGATATCGCTAACGAGCGATTGTCAATGGTTACAAGATCTGTCCGGCCACAAAGTCACAATAGCCCGCGTTCCTTCACGCGCAGGTACGTTTCCAACAAAGCCGGCGCCAACGCAGCGGCCGTAACGTCAAGCGCAAGTCCGCCAATCGATTCGACCAGACGCAGCGCCGCCTCGCGATGATGAATGATCTCTTCCGCTACCGACTGCGTAAACAACTCCTTAACTGACGAAGGCGTTCGCTGCACGACTGCTTTCAGATCTCTATCGGCTATCGTGACGACGAGCGGCAAGTGGCGCGGTCGCAGGAGGTGAAGCGAAGTCAACAACTCTTTCGAACCTTCTTCGTCGACCAGATCGGTCAACAAAACGACGAGGGCGCGCCGCTTACTGTTTGCCGCGATGAACTCGAAAGCGTGCGGATACGAAGGCTCGATCATTTCCGGCTCGACCGCGTAAAGAGCTTCGAGCGCGGCTTCGATGTGGTCGCGCCCACGACTCGGCGGCAAGTAGCTTTTGATCCTGCGGCCAAAGACGACGAGACCGGCGTTATCGCCTGCGCGCGCCGCTGCCGAAAAGAGTGCGAGCGTTGCGTGTACGGCTGAGTCGAGTTTTGTTTCCTGTTCGATGCGCGCGGTCATCAGTCGACCGGCATCGAGTGCGATCAGGATCGTTTGATCGCGTTCGATCTGATACTGGCGTGTGGTTAGCTTTCCGCGTCGCGCTGTTGCGGTCCAGGAGATGTGTCGCAGTTCGTCGCCACGAACGTAGTCGCGCATCGATTCGAACTCGCGACCTTCACCGCGCCAGGAAGTTTTGCGGTGCGAAGAAACGACTGAGCGCGCGCCGAGTGCTTTCAGCTCCGCTTCGCGCGCGCGGCGCATATTTGGATAGACCTTCACAGTCGCCGGCTCGCTTGCGTTTGTCTGGCACCAGATCAGTCGATATTTCGATCGGAAACGGACGGCAGTTTGACCAAACTCAAAGCGACCGCGGCGTAGTGGCTTAACTGTGTAGATGAGCGTGGCCGTGCTTTGTGCGTCAATGTCGATGCGGCCTTCCCGCAGTCCGCTCAAAACCATCTGCGGCGGGTACTCGTCTTTCACGCTTAGCGAGACGGGACGATTGGAGGCGTTTTGAATGTGGACTCTGACTTCGGTCTCAGCTCCCATCGCGAAGCGGCTGCCAAACTCTCGCGAAATCACCAGGCCTTTCGGAAGCTGAGAGAACCGCGACTCAGCAAACGCAGCCGCGATCAGCAGGATGTTGTAAGCGAGCGCTACCCAACGCAGCCACGGACGATCCCACGAAAACCACAATGGAACCAGACCGAGTGCGACGAGAAAGTAGAAGAGCTTTGTGAAGACAAAACGCATTGGATTTTAGCCACGGATTAACACGGATTGCATTCACGGATTTTATTTAGATCTATGTATGAAATCCGTGTTCATCTGTGGCTAAATTCTACCTGGGCACTTCCGCGGTTTTCAGAATATCGGTAATCACTGAGTCAGGGGTGACACCATCCAGCTCGGCCTCAGCGCGCAATGTCAGACGATGACGCAGCACAGGCAGCGCCACGTCGCGCACGTCGTCCGGCGTCGCAAACTCACGTCCGCGAATTGCGGCCAGTGCCTTCGAACACAACAGCAGCGCCACCGAAGCCCTGGGACTCGCGCCGTAGTGAATAAACGGATGCGCGCGCGTGCGGCGCACGAGATCGACCGCGTAGTGCTGAACACCCGGCTCCATCCGCGCCCGCGCAACCTCCGCGCGGCAATGAATGATAGCGGCTGGATCTTCGAGCGGCCTGATATCAACCTCGTCCAGTCGCTTTGAATTGAACCCGTCATTCCAGCGCGCGACCACTTCGCGCTCGTGCTCTTCGCCGGGGTAGCCCAACAATATCTTGAGCTGGAAGCGATCGAGCTGTGCTTCGGGCAGCGGGTAAGTGCCTTCGTATTCGATCGGATTCTCGGTGGCCAGCACGGTGAAGATTGAAGGCAACTGGTACGCTTCGCCGTCAATCGTCACCTGGCGTTCTTCCATTGCTTCCAACAGCGCCGCCTGCGTCTTTGGCGGGGTGCGATTGATCTCATCAGCGAGAAGGATGTCGGTGAATATTGGCCCACGACGAAGGTTGAAGTTCGAAGTCGCGATGTTGAAGACGTTCGTGCCCGTGATGTCGGACGGCATGAGGTCCGGTGTAAACTGGATGCGACTAAAGCTGGCGTTGATGATGCGCGACAGCGTTTTAACCGTCAGCGTTTTCGCCGTGCCGGGCACACCTTCGATCAGCGCATGGCCCTCCGCCAACAAGGTGATCAGGATCTGTTCGATCGCGTCATCCTGTCCGACGATGACTTTTCTTAATTCGGTGCGAATGTGTTCGACAGTAGAGGAGACGGTTTCAGGCATTGGGCTCACGGTACAAACATCAAAGCGTTAGGTCAAATGTTTTCTGCGGCCTGGCGGACGTCGCGTGAACGCATGCGCAGGCCGAGATCTCTCTCAACCTCGCGCAGGCGCCGTACCAAATCGAGCGACTGCCGCCAGTTGATCGGTGCCCCATTGATCGCTTCTTCACACTGACGCATCAGCGTTTCCAACCTCTGGCTATCGATATTCGATCGCTCCGCAACGCGCGTCGCGATCTCAGAACGCGAGCTGTTGTAATCCATGCCGGCGTATCGAGCGAGAACTCGACGCGTGCGCGTGTAAATATTTTCGATCGCGAGATCGAAGGCGCGCGAACGCTCCTGCAACTCAGCCATCGACGCAACAAACTCCAGACTCGAGCGCCGATCCACATGCGGCAACGGCAACGGGCGTCCAAACCGCCGCGCGTTGGTCCAGAGAATGAGCAGGATCACCAACACGATTTGCGCTGCGAGGGCTAGTACCGGCGTCCCGGCAAAGTAACTGGCAAAAGCATTCTGCGTAATGCCCTTGCCCTGGTGATATTCGTCGAAGGCTATCAATCCTCTGCCGGCGGCGAGAGTGTTGATGGCGAGTTGCAGGTTGTCGTTCAACTTGATGCCACTGTTCGTGACGATGTACGGATCGCTGAGCACGACGATCCGGCCCGCCCCGTAGGCGTAGTCGACCAGAAGACCTCCTTCACGATTTCCAATGTGTACGACTGGCGCGGGCGTCGAATAAACGGCGGCCTCGTTGTCGTGTGATAACTTCGTCTCAGAGTCGTCAGAGTCCGTCGAAAACTCATCCTCGACAAAATCCTGTTCGCCGCGCATAAGGATCTGTACTCGCGCTGCAAACCGAGAAGGCATCACTGACTCGATCGTGCTTGTCAGGACTGTTGGCTGCACCGGCTGCTGCGGAGCTACACCCCTGGTCATCTGCGCGGAATCACCCGGATCGTCCTCGATGCTGGGATAAGAGAACTCCAGCACCCTGACACCCCAACCCTGAGATTGCGGCGCCAACTCGCGATCCACTCTGCGATCGATAAGTACGAGCCGGCCGCCTCTCCACACCCATTCACGCAAAGATTTCGCTTCATCCAAAGTAAACTCGATCTTGGTGCGACCTATCACCACAAACGTGTTGACCGATTTGCCAGACTCACCCAACAGCTTCTCGGTCGTCTCGCGCCAGCGAATAACTTTGTAGCCCGACTCGTTAAGCAGATCGTGAAGCGCGCGCGTGCCGGTTGGTCCACCGTGATAAGTGGAGCGATTCGGAGTGATTTCGTTGTCTCCTTTTTTATCCTCCTGCACGTAGCTGACGGTGTTGAGAATCACGAGCAAGCCGATGATTACAACAAACGTCAGAATGATGGTGATTCGCTGGCGCATCTTGACTTAGCTTTCAGCTCGCAAGGCAGCGAGATAACCGGCGCGAAAGTCCTGCCAGTCGTCAGGCGTTGTCTGTTCAAACCCATACCAGTGGCGCTCGAAGCTGTCAGTGAGTCCTCTCATCGTTGCATGAAGCGTCGCAACGCTCCTCACTGAATTCAGATAATCACGATTGGTCTTATGTTGGGCCAGGCTGATCATTTTGCGATCGCCCAACTCCACGAGGAGTGCGATGTAACCCTTGCGTATGGCCGCGCGCAGATCACCGTTGCGAGCGAGCAGTTCGGCCTGTGACAGTAGATCCGTGGACGTCGCTTCCGGTTCGAGTCGCTCGCCCAGCACGATGCGGGCCTCTTTCTTCTTCGGCTTTTTAGTTCTGCGTGTGCGACCAAACCGGGTCAGCAAAATTCTCACGACGTAAAGCAGCACTGCCAATGCAAGGCCGATTACCAGGATCTGCGCTACCAAAGTAAACCAATCCACGTGACCCGGCGCGGCCGCGCGACGCTTGGGAAAGAGCTCTTGTAGCCAACGAAAAAAATCGCGGATCAGACGACTGAGTGCGTTAGGACCGCGCTGCTCGGTTGCGTATTCCGGTCGCGACAGAATGCTTTCGAGTTTGCTCTTTGCCTGTTCCTTACTCTGTGCCCGCTCAACAGTCGCCTCGCGCTCGCTAATTCGTGCTTCGATTGCCTTGAGGAGCTCGCTAATGTGTTCGACTTTGTCGAACTGCTCGGTAGCAGGTAACTTCTTAAGGTCGTCGAGACTCTTGTGAAGCGATGAATTGTCGACGTTGCAAACCTCTCCGTCGACTTCGATCGTTTGGTTCACCGGCAGCGTCGTTCGAAGATTCTCGATTGTCTGAAGCAATCGATTCTGGAAGTCAGTCTCGTCCCAATCTTTGTCCACCTCTATCAGTTTTTCGAGCTCGCTAATGGCACGCTTGAGATTTTGGTGATACTCAGCAATCGGAATCGCGGCAACGTTCGCGGGACAAACGAATAGAAACGCCACCGACACAACCACACATGCGACGCTGCGGCGATGCGTTTTGAGGATCTGAGGCATTTGCGAGCTATCTGAGATTCAGAACGCGACCTGTTGCCATCGGCCCGGGCGGTGGCTGTTTGGCTTCAAGTGAATGGAGTGCAGTTCCCAACGGCGACGACACGTTCACATCAGGAAGCTCGCCGAGTTGACGCGCCGCCATCAATTCCATGTCGTAACCTTCGTGCCTGACTCGCTCATCCACGTAAAGTAATGAAAGACCGAGCATCCAAACCGGTGTGAGCACGATCGAGCTCAATGGTCCAAGCACGCTGTAGGCGACCGCATACCACGCCGGCCACTGCTCCGAAGCCCACGGCGACGGATCGATCCCATGAAGATAACCGTACCAGCTGAGTGGAACTGCAAGAATCATCAACGCTGAATAGGCGGCAAAAGTGGTAAACAGTGTCATCGCCATCAAACGACGCACGTTGCCGCGCGCCAGGGAAAAACTGCGTCCTACGGCTTGAACTACGCCTTTGCCCTCGACCAGCATCACTTGAGGAACATAAGCCACTCGTCCAACGACGAGAAAAAACACCCAGAGAGCCACCACGGTCGCGACGAGAAATCCGATTCCCATAATAATGCCGCCCACCCAGGCTGGACCGACAGCGGCTATCACCATCGAGCCCATAATGAAGATCAAGACTGGGATGTACCACGCAACAAGAGCAGCAGTGAAGGACGCGACGATCCAGGCAAGGACAATCAACGACGCAACCACGAGCCCCCAGAAACGTGCCCGCACGGCGTTGTACGTAGCCCGGGCTGTGACGGGCTCGTTATGGAGCAAGTGGGTTACGAGAGT